>Ga0099364_10000451_pt1 | contig 69371 bp, 49 predicted proteins | sample TergutTh196P3_FD_73070 | JGI IMG/M metagenome (GOLD analysis project Ga0099364, IMG submission 73070) | Microcerotermes parvus P3 segment gut microbial communities from Pointe-Noire, Republic of the Congo - Th196 P3 | ecosystem: Host-associated > Arthropoda: Insects > Digestive system > Gut ... | reverse complement strand
CAAAACTAAAGCGGAGAGCAATATTTGGTTTCGCGACGTGGAGCAGCCCTTTCTTGCCCAATGTTTGTTGAAGTCCATGGCTCTTTAGATGACCAACAATTCTTAGCTACACCCCCATCAGGGTACTCGTAGGAACGACCGCTCCGGTCGTCCGCCACCGGACCATTGACCATTGTTTTTATATCGTTTATACTGGTATAAGAAAAAATTCTGCCAAAAGGAGAAACCCATGAAAAAATTAAGCCTGGACTACTCAAAAACAAGCCCGTTCATCAGCCCTGCGGAAATAGACATGATGAAGGATGCGGCCATTCGTGCCAGGGAGGCGTTGCTTGCAAAAAACGGCCCCGGTGCGGATTTTCTGGGTTGGATAGACCTGCCCACGGCATACGACCGTGATGAGTTTGCCCGCATAAAACAAGCGGCGGCAAAAATTCGCGCGGATTCGGCAGTGCTTATAACCATCGGCATTGGCGGCTCGTATCTGGGGGCGCGTTCCGCATTGGAATTTTTGGGCCACAGCTTTCAAAATGTCGTCGGCAAGGACATCCGCAAGGGCCCGGAAATATACTTTGCCGGTAATTCGCTCAGCACTAGCTACATAAAGCATTTAATCGAAGTCATCGGCGAGCGCGATTTTTCCGTCAACATTATCAGTAAATCCGGCACCACGACCGAACCGGCGATAGCCTTTCGTGTCTTCAAAAATCTGCTGGAGCAAAAATACGGCAAGACAGAGGCCGCCAAACGAATATACGCCACCACCGACAAGGCGCGGGGGGCACTGAAGAAACTGGCGGACGAAGCGGGCTACGAAAGCTTTGTCGTGCCGGACGACGTGGGCGGGCGCTTTTCCGTCCTCAGCGCCGTGGGCTTGTTGCCGATAGCGGCAAGCGGGGCGGACATAGACGCGCTGATGGCGGGCGCGGCCGCTGCCCGCGAGCGGGCGCTGTCTGCAGGCTACCACGAAAACGATGCCCTCCTGTACGCCGCCCTGCGTAACATCCTCCTGAGAAAAGGCAAAAATATAGAAATCCTGGCCGCCTATGAACCTTGCGCCCGTTTCGTCTGCGAGTGGTGGAAACAGCTATACGGCGAGAGCGAGGGCAAGGACCAAAAGGGTATTTTCCCCGCCAGCGTGGACTTAACGGCTGATCTCCATTCGATGGGACAATTCATCCAGGACGGCAGCCGCAACCTCTTTGAAACGGTGCTGGACATCGAAAGCAGCCGCGATGAAATCATCATCGGCACGGAAGCCGTCGATCTGGACGGCCTGAATTACTTGGCGGGCAAGTCCGTCGAATTTGTAAACCGCGCCGCCATGCAGGGTACCATCCAGGCCCATACGGACGGCAAAGTGCCCAACCTGATCATCAAAATCCCCGAAGTCAGCGCATTTTATTTAGGCGAATTGTTCTACTTCTTCGAATTTGCCTGCGCCGTGTCGGGCTACATCCTGGGCGTAAACCCCTTTGACCAGCCCGGCGTGGAGGCCTATAAATCCAATATGTTTGCATTGTTGGGCAAACCCGGGGTACGCTCCACGACTTAAATCAATCATAATTTCGAAAATAACATAAACCCCAGGAGGCTTCCATGATAAAACTACTAAACGGCGGTGTATATTTGCTGGACGGTGTCACCTTGATACCGGATATGCCCACGGGCATTGACCGCCTCGGTCAATCAACCCCGTCTGAAACCGACCCCGCCGCCGCCCGTAAGTCCACCCTCGCCTACCGTATCCTCGCCGCTCACAATACCTCTGGCGACATGGCGAAACTTAAAATAAAATTCGACCAGCTCACGTCCCACGACATCACCTACGTCGGCATCATCCAGACGGCCCGGGCTTCCGGCTTGCGTGAGTTTCCCTTGCCCTACGTCCTGACCAACTGCCATAATTCGCTCGCGGCCGTCGGCGGCACAATCAACGAAGATGACCACATGTTTGGCCTCTCCTGTGCGCGCAAATACGGCGGTGTCTACGTGCCTCCCCATCAGGCGGTCATCCACCAATACGCCCGTGAAATGATGGCCGGCGGCGGCCGGATGATCCTGGGCAGCGATTCCCATACCCGCCACGGCGCCCTCGGGACGCTGGCGATGGGCGAAGGCGGACCGGAGCTGGTGAAGCAGCTCCTCGGCCAAACCTACGACATAGACATGCCGGAAGTCATCCTCTGCTACTTAAGCGGCGCACCGTCCTACGGCGTCGGCCCGCAGGACGTGGCCCTGGCCATCATCGGGGCAGTTTTTGACAATGGCCATGTAAAGAATAAAATCATCGAATTCGCCGGGCCGGGCCTGGCGAACCTCAGCGCCGATTTCCGCATCGGCATCGACGTGATGACGACGGAAACGACCTGCCTGTCCTCGATCTGGGCAACGGATGATGTGATAAAGGAATACTACGAGATACACGGTCGTGCCGATGCCTACCGCGAGCTGCGCCCGGCCGCGCAGGCCTACTACGACGGGGCCATCTGCGTGGAGCTTAATAAAATCGAGCCGATGATCGCCATGCCCTTCCATCCCAGCCATGTATATACCATCGCCGCCGTGCGTGAAAACCCCGCTGACATCCTCGCCGAGGTGGAGCAACGTGCCGCCGCCAGTTTGGACGGGAAGCTGCCCTTTAGTTTACGTGATAAAATACGTGACGGAGTGCTCCATGTCGACCAGGGCATCATCGCTGGCTGCGCCGGTGGCGGCTTCGAGAACATCTGCGCCGCCGCCGACATATTAAACGGCAGAAGCACTGGCAATGACGAATTTTCCTTGAGCGTATATCCGGCCTCGACCCCCATCTACATGGAACTGATAAAAAACGGCCAGGCCGCCCGCCTGCTCTCCAGCGGGGCAATCCTGAAAACGGCCTTTTGCGGTCCCTGCTTCGGTGCCGGCGACACCCCCGCCCACAATGCCTTCAGCATCCGCCACACTACCCGCAACTTTCCCAGCCGTGAAGGTTCCAAGCCCGGCAACGGCCAACTGGCCTCGGTGGCCCTGATGGATGCCCGCTCCATTGCCGCCACTGCCGCAAACGGCGGCCGTCTGACCTCGGCGGCGGATTTTGATGTGCCGCTGGGAAAATATAAGTATTACTTTGATGAAAGCATCTACAAAAACCGCGTCTTCGATGCCCTCGGCAAACCCGACCCCACCGCCGAGCTGCACTTTGGCCCCGGCATCCGCGACTGGCCGGAGATGATACCCCTGAGTGAAAATATTTTGCTAAAGGTCGTCTCCGTGATCCATGACCCTGTCACCACCACCGATGAGCTGATTCCCTCCGGCGAGACCTCGTCCTACCGCTCGAATCCCCACGCCCTGGCCGAATATACCCTCTCGCGCAAGGACCCCGCCTATGTCGGCATGGCGAAGGCCGTGCGGGAGGCGGAAGCATGGCGGTTGCGTCATTATGAGGAAAGCAAAGTGTCTTCCACAGAAGATTGCGGCTCAATCTTCCGCTTCGCGGAAGAGGCCGCAATGCCGGATTCTCAGCCCTCCCCCCCGCCATCCTTCACCGAGGCCAAAGCCACCCTCGCAGCCATCGCCAAGCACTTCCCTGCCGTGGCCTTTGGCCACGATGCCACCCTCGCAAACACCGCCATCGCCTCGACCATCTTCGCCGTCTGCCCCGGCGACGGTTCCGCCCGCGAGCAGGCCGCATCCTGCCAGCGCGTCCTTGGCGGCCTGGCCAACATCAGCCAGGCATACGCCACCAAGCGCTACCGTTCCAACCTAATCAACTGGGGAATGCTGCCCTTTCTACTAGAGCCAGGCGAGCTGCCCTTTGACTATGGCAGCTATATCTTCATCCCCGGCATACGAGAAGCGTTGAGCAAGAAACAGGCAATAATAAGGGCCTGCGTCTTGGGCGACGCAGACCCCATAGAGTTTGAACTACGCCTGGGCGACCTCACGGACGAGGAACGTGACATCATTTTGAGCGGCTGCTTGATAAATTTCAATCGATAAAGGCACTACGATATGCTACCATCTACCCCTGGTTCTTACCCGCAGGGTAGTACTGGTTTTTCCAAACACCTTTTCAGCACCCGCAGTATCATCCATATCGCCATCCTCCACATCTAATGCCCTTTCCCAATACGCCCGCACAGTATAGCGGTATTCGGTATTCGGCAGGAGGTTCTGGTCAATAAAACCGTTGCGGTTTAGATAGTATTCGTCCATTGTGATGTAAAATTGCTCGAATCCCGAGCTGCCTCTCGTGGTCCGCTCCAGCAAATATCCCCCCACACTGCTGTCTGCAAGATTGACCCACGTAAGCTGCGCTTCATCTTGGGTGATATTGCTTGCCCGCAGCTTTGCGGGAGCGCCGCTGGCCGTACGCACCGTCCGCGCCCCGCTTTGACGTCCGACACGCTCATTTTCATATATGCCCGCCACCCGCACCCGGTAGCGGCTATTGGGGTTTAAGTTTTCAAAAGCAAACTCGCGGTCGTCTGCGTCAACTGCCTCGGATATGGTTGCCTTCCCATCATCCAAAGACACCCGGTAGCCGACAAGCCCCTCGGCCCATTCGTCCACAAGGGGATTCCATGTGACAGTAATGGTAGTCGTGGTGGCACTGCCGCGTACATTGCCGGGAGCCTTGCCTTTTGGCCGTATCTGAATTTGGCGGGCAATACCGGGTTTCTCGCCGTCCTCAGCCCAACAAGCATGGACCCTATAGCGGGCATTGACGCCGGGGCGCAGCGTATCGTCAGTAAGCTCAAGCTCCTCTGTGGCAAGGATGGGGGGAAATTTATGTTCCGTGCCGTCCGCATCCCTGCGTATCACCAGATAGCTTTTCACATTTGCATCGGAAACCGGCCTCCATGTGAGCGTCACGGTGGTGTTATTTATAATGTTTCTGCCAAGACCCGTGGGCGCGGGGCCGCCGGTTCTTTTTCTGGCAGCCTTGCTGGCTACACCGGGATGTAAATCCCCGGCATCATCACTATACAGGGCAGCCACTTGAATACTATAAACCGTGTTTGGATTAAGGTCCGTGATGTCATGCCAGTAAGCGGGTTCCTCTGCCCCGTCATCCAAAGCAAAATCCAAGCGCCCAAACTCTTCGCCGTTGGTGTACAAAACATATCTGCCGGGCTCATTTCCCACATTGCGGCCCAGCATACTGTTCCACTGTACCCGGATACTGGTGGGCGTGACGGCGTTTGCTTGGTCTATGGTCCTGCTCATTTTATTGCTCATCACCCTAAAGCCGCTGGGTGTGCCGCCGCCCGGCACCCTGATGGAGAGACCCGCCGACGCACGGCCGATAACTTCGCCGACGCTGCTTACGTAGACCGGCCGTATCGTAATCCTCACACTTTGGCCCGGGGTCATGGGCAGCGTGGCCGTCGTCGTGCCGGATGAGGTGGTGGACGGCAAATACACAGCGTCCGTTTGCCTGTCTGCTGCTTGCGAAGAAGTGTTTACCCAATAGCGCAACACGCCATTGCAATAAATATCATAGTATTCCGCCCCGGCAACACCCTGCCATTTGATCTGCGCCTCAAAGTCCGTGGGGAGGCCCACTAAGCTTAGCCCGGAGGGAGCCGGATTAGCCGCACTCACCCTCCGCGTGGCAGAGGCCACGCCCGGTTTTGTGCCAAAAGGATTATGCTCATCCTTATCTCCCCAGCAAGCTTGCACCGTGTAACGTACGGCCGCGCCGGGAATAAGAAAAGTATCGGTGTATTGGGTCTGGACGGCACTCACATAGGCAATGGCGACATTATTTTTGTTGATGCGATAACCGACCACCGGGCCTTCCGCATCACCCTGCACCGCATCCCACAAAAGGGTAATGGCAGTGGCTCCCAGAGGGCTACCCGCTGTCCGCAAATTCTTCGGCGCAGGGCCGTGTGTCTTGGCGCTTACGGCGCCGCTGGGCTGCCCTTCCACCAAGATGTCGTTCATTTTCCACAACGGAACAACACGAATCTGGTATGTGCTGTTTGGATCCAGGCCGATGATGGGATATGACAAGGTATTCGCGTTGGCGGTATCAAAGCTCAGATGATTGGCATATACCCTATAGGCCGCAATGGCAAATCCGTCCGCCTCGCTTTCCACGGGAGCTTGCCACGAAATATCTATCGCCGTTTGGCGGCGGCCCTCCACTTTCAAGCCACGGGGAACCAGGTTGGCCGTTCCGTTGTGCGCGGGCGAGGCCGTCACGGTGGCGGAAACCGGGCCGTATGAGTTCATATTATCTATGTCCTTGCCATAGCAAGCCTGCACGCTGTACCTTGCACCGACTCCGGGGGCCAGATAATCAGTATAGCTTTCTGTCGTGATAAAATCGTAGGGGTTGCCGTCCCTATTTATGCGGTATCCCCACACAGTACCGGACACGGGCTCCCATGCCAAGCTAACAGTGGTGGTGCCGGGGTTGCCGGGAATAATCCTAAGCCCGGCGGGTGCCTCACCACTTAAGGTCTGAATTTGTGCTACCGTGCCATATTCGCCATATTGCTTATCCGCTCCCGCACCCCAATAGGGGCGGATCATAATGCGGTATATGGTGTTAGGATTAAGACCCGTAAGTGTGTAAGCGTCCACATCCCCCACGTCCAACAGGGGAAGGAACGCTCCCGCCAAGCTAATCTCATAGCCGCTGGCACCATCGATAGTATTCCATTCTAGCTGGATGCTGCCTGGGTCGTTGGGGATGGTGGCGGCACTAGGCTTTATTGCATCGGGTGCTTCGGTGCTGTGGCTGATCTGCGCTTGTGTGTTATAAGAGGTTTCTTCCAGGCCTTCCCAGATGGGCTGGACGAAGTAGGTATAATTGACACCCGGCCTCACCCCCCGGTCCAAATATTGCGTGTCGGAAACCGGGCTTATCCCGATAAGTTCTGCTTTATTGTTTATATCATCACTGCGTCGGATGCGGTATTCAACCAGCGTGGCGCTAAAATCCGGCTGTTCCCATGTGAGTTTTATCGTATAGGGGTTATGTGTGTTGGCGCTAAGCCCCTCAATAATCGGCAGGGCGGGGGTGTTCACAGATAACGGTGTGCTGCGCAGACTCCTTTCGCCGTCTATAAGTGTCCGATGGGCATAGCGATAGGCAGTGTCATAATCTACGCTGTCATCGGTATAGGTCAGTGCGGTCACGGTGGCCAAGACTTCAAAATCTTCTTCATCTTCCCGGGTACGTTCGATAATGTATTGAACGTCCGTGGCATCGGCTGCCGGCCATGTCAGGGAGACGGAAAAAGGTGTTACTTCCGTTGCCTCAAGCCCAGTCGGTGCGTTGCTTCTATATTCCATGATAACCCGGGCGGCGGAGCCTTCACGTGCCGGCATATCTCCTGTAGCAGGGGCGTAGACACTAAGCAGATATTCATAGCTACTATTAAGGACTATATTATCGTCGCGATAAGATGTACCGGAAATCTTGGCCAATTCCACAAAAATGCCATGGGAGTCATTGTCGTCCATGTCACGGCGATATAGAATATATTCCTGCGCACCATCCACGCCACTCCAACTAAGTTGCCCATCTTTTTCTTCATCCCCGACCAAGACAGCCGTAAAATTTTCCGGGGCGGGCACAAAGACGGTATAAGTAGCGGCCTCAGTTCTTTCACCAATGGCAGGGCCGGCGGGGGTATCACAGTAGGTTCCGACTTCATAGACATAGCTTTCGCCGGGAATGACGGAAGAATCGATAAAGGTGTCGGCAAGCGGGGAGGACTCTGTGGCAAGGAGGATGGCAGGAGCTAAATCCGGAGCAACGCGGCGGCGATATATCTGGTAACCGCTGGCACCAGGCGCGGGGGTCCAAGTGACTTTCGCGGCAAAAAGACCATCGGCGGCGACCTGTACATTAGTCGGTGCCGGGGGTGCGTTATCCAGCATTACCGCCGCCACGGCAGCCTGTGCGTTCAAAACGCCATGTCCAGTATGGATGTCGAAGCCGGGCTCATGGACATCGGTGGCACTGGCATAGAGCAGCCCGGCCAACTGTTCCGGTGTCAACTCCGGATTGGCATATAGCATCAGGGCGGCCACGCCGGTAGTCACCGGGGCGGCCATGGACGTGCCGTTTAGCTGACGGTAGCCGGGATAAGCAGGCGTTGTTGTGCCTTCCATGCCAAACGGTACCGTGCTCCACAACTGGTTGCCGGGGGCAGAGACATTTTTAGCGGCACCGTAACTGGAGCTTGAATGGCGGGGGTTCACACCCACGCGCCACTCCACGATGTTATTCGGATTACCCGGCCTGGTACTGCCCGGGGAATTATTATATGTGACATTGATAACACTGATGACATCCGGCCAGTCCGAGGGATAGGTGGCAATAGTAGGGTTGGCCGTGTTACCATCATTGCCAGCGGCGGCAATGACACTGACACCTTGCTGCACGGCACTTTCCACTGCCTGCCGCATCGCGTTGCTGTTGCTGGGGCCACCCAGGCTCAGGTTAATGATTTTGGCCTCGTTTTCCACGGCATGGTTGATACCGGCGGCCACGCTTATATCAGAGGCGCTAAAGGGGTTATTGTCGGCCCAAGTGAAATAGTGGAAGACATTGATGGGTATAATCTCTACCCAGTTGTTAGAATATCCGGCGGCCACACCCACCTCGCCCTCAGCGTTGTTGGCCGTGGCCCCAATCAGACCGGCCACATGACTGCCGTGGTTGTTATCCGCCTGGCCGAGCGGTAGATCCTGTAGCTGACCGGTGCTATTTATTTGGTAATTTTTTGCCAAATCCAGCAACAATGTTTCCGCCAAATCGGGGTGGTCTAATGCTATCTGCGTATCTATTACGGCCACCCGCACAGGCGCAGTAGGCTCAGGGTGATATTCATCCAAATATACCCAGGCCTCAAAAGTATTTATGCAGTCATGGTGGGAGAGCCGGGCTTGGTAGATGCTGTCGTTGGGGAGGGGGGTGTCCATTGGATAATATAAGTAAATCGGCTCGGCATACTCCACCAGGGGGCTTTGCCCGTATTCGGCGATGGCGGCCGCCATACTCATATCTTCCGGCAGATCTATGATGGCGATGTCGTCCACGCCCTCGCCCATTTCCAGGACGGAGAGCAGTTCACCGGAAAAATCGTCCAGGGTCGCCTCTAACGCGCTTTGCATGCTCTGCATTGAACGGGAGTCGGAGCGGGCGCTGCTGGCCTCAAAAAAGCCAGGTTGTGCGGCCAGGCCGACTTTTATCATCCCCGGCACATAAGGCGGTTTGTCCGGATCAAAATCATCGTCTTCGGGTTGTGACAGAAAGCTTGTGTCAAAGCTGCTGCCAAAGATGTCCAAGCCGCCCAAATCATCCGTTTCGGTCTCGTTGTCCGTGGAGGTATCTGTCGGGTCTGTTTCTGACTCCTCCCCGGTTTCCTCTGAGCCGCTTTCCCCCGAGCCGGTTTCTTCTGAGTCGCCCTCATCCGTTCCGGATTCATCCCCCCCATCGGAAGGGTCCGTTTCACCAAAAACCAAACTGGACTCCTCCCCTCCGTCACCCGTACCCGGATGGTTCGTGGTTTCTTGTTCGGAGGATATATCCTGAGACGCATTGCTAGGCGACATGCCGCCATAAAAAGAGATGGCAAGGCTGAGTGACAACAGTATGGCTAGTAGGCGTCGAGAGATTTTTCGCATAAAATGCTCCCCATGCACTGAATCATCCTGCAACTACCATATAATAATACCATAACAAAGAACATATGGCAATTCACGCATAGCGGACGACCGGGGGCGGTCGTCCCTACGGGATACATTTTAATACGCCCGCATCTTTAAAACCGGCCAGCCAGTCGCGCCCTGACTTGCGGGCTGGGTTTGCCGCGAATGTCGGCACTGCCCCAACAAGCACGGACATTGTAGCGGTACTCCATGCCAAACGTGAGCTCCGGGGAAGTATCGGTAAAGCCGTTTTGGTTTTTATAATACTGCTCCACCGTTATATAGGTTTCCACCGATGGGCCGGACGCGCCAATGGTTCTGGTGATCAGGTAGCCGCTCACGTTTGTGTCCGGCACGGCACTCCAAGTCAGCTGCAGTCTGTCGGCGCCACGGCTGCTCACTCTCAGTTTTTTGGGGGCCACGCCTGTTGTGCGTACGTTGCGGATGGCACTTTTGCGGCCGATGTGTTCGCTGCTGCTGCCCGGGCTTTGCTCCCATACTCCGGCCATTTGAATTTGATAACGGCTGGCGGGGGACAGTGCTGTTAACGTGAACTGACGGTTTTGGCCGGTGCTGATATATACGTTCTTCCAAGCCTCGGTCCCGCTGGGCCGCCAATATAGATAATAACCCAAAAGACCGTTCGCGTGGGTTCCGCCAATAGCCTTCCAAGTGACATTTATACTGGTGGGGCCCGCCTGTGTGCGGACACCGCCGGGGGCAACCCCGCCGGGTTTTAGCGTACGGGTAGCGGCGGCACCGGCACCGCCATAATATGAGTCAGACCAGAGCGAGCGCACTTGATATCTGCGGCTTATGCCAGGTTTTAATGTGTTGTCCGCGTATGTTGTGGTTGGGCTAACGGCGGAGCCCGTGCCCCCGTCAGAGTCTCGCCAGGAAATGCGATAAGCACTTGCGGGCGGATTTGTTGTGCTGGAGTTATGTGGTTCCCATGTAAGGACAGCTTGGGTCCTGCTGCCCGCTACCATGGCGGCTTGGAGCTTGCGGGGAGCGGGGCCTGCTGTTTTAATGCGGACGGGCTTACTTTTCACGCCGGGTTTATACACCCCGTTATCCGAATACACGGCTGACACTTGGATGCTCACGGCGCAACCAGGGTCTAAACCGGTAACTAAAAGATTACAGGGGTTGTCAGCACTGGACCAGGTACGATTGATAAACCCACTGCGGAAATTGCCATTAGTATCCGTCCATGACAGATATATGTAATATGCGCCCGGCACATTGTCGCCCCGCAGGGCGTTCCATTGGAAAGAAATGGAAGTCGGCGTGACCGCCGGTGTGGTCGGCGTGGATGCGCGACGCTTTATACCGCTGGGAGCCGTACCACCGGCCACAGCTATGGAGCGACGCACATCCCGGCCGGCAAACCAATTTGCCCAACCCAATTCATTATCATAGTAGGGCACGAGCCGGAAGTTGGGCTTTGCGCCCGGACGGACAGGGATGGCATCGGATATTTGTGTGGGTGTGTCGCTCATGCCATCCAGGGAAGGGGCGGCAAACATATCCAAGCCCAAGCCGTGCCGTGGCCGCTGATTGGCCGTGAGCAGGGCTTCTTGCTCTTCCACCGTGGTTGCTTCCATGGAAAATGAAAATAGCTGGGCCACTGTCACTTCTTTTATGGCCGCACCACTTTCGTGGGCTGCCCCTGTAGTCAGCGATAAGCCAGACGGTTGGTCTGACACCCCGTCAAGCAACGCAGACCCCGGCGCCAGATCATGCGCGGCAGGGTTGGAGAATTGCTCGCCTGTAATTATCTTATTACCCATGCTGTCATATGTGGCAATCCACACACCGTCGCGATATAAATCATATTCATCCACCCCGGGGATGCCGGGCCAGTTTAACTGGACACGGAAGGCATCCATGGGGGAGACACGGAGGGCGGGAGCGGGATTTACGGTACGCGCACTTATCTGTGCGGCAGGCCCTGGCCTTGTGCCAAACGGATTTGTGCCATCGGCCGGGCCATAGCAAGCCTGAACGGCGTAGCGGATGCTGGTGCCGGGGCGGTTATTATGTTTATCGCTCCATGCACCCGACAGGGAACTAAACTCCAGGGCACTGACATATTTATATGGACTGCCATTTTTACTAATGCGGTAGCCATGTATCCCGGCTCCCGGATCAATGCTGCCGGGCGTGATGCCTACTGCGTCCCAGCGCAGGGTCACATCAATACCACGCGCAGTGGCACCCAGAGCCGCCGGCTTTATCCCGGCGGCAGTCCTTCTGTTTGCCGCCGCACTGGGTCTGCCTTCGCGTCTTTCCCCGCCCACATTCCACAGCGGCACAACCCGCAGCGCATACCGCGTACCCGGAGCCAAACCCACAATGGAGGCCGATGTGGCCAGGGGATTGGTACTGATATTGTCGCTGGTCCCGGCCACATCCTGGCCGACATAGATTCTGTAACCGGCCAGATGGATTGTATCAAAGTCTCCCGTCGCAGCACTCCAAGAGATGGGGATGGCGGTCTCGTATAGTGTTTGCCCCGACGGGGCGGCCAAAATGACGGGGGCCGGACCGGCAATGCTGACCGTCACGCTGTTGGAGTGTATGCCGGGCCCGCTGCCAAAGGGCTCGGCGGAAGGAATCCAGCAAGCTTGCACTGTGTAGCGGGCACTCACGCCGGGAGCAAGGGTCACATCTGTCCATTTATTGCCGAGGGTAGCAAATTTTTCGGCGCTGATATAGTCAAACGGTTTGCCGTCTTTGTTTATGCGATAGCCGAATGCACTAGCTAGCCCGGCGGGGTCGGAGACCTCGTTAAAGCTCAGGACAACACTGCTGTGCGTCTGCTCGCCCACGTTTTCGCTAAGGACAGGGGCCGCTCCGCCGCCCGTTCTTGCGGTCAGGGCCGTTCCGTATGTACCCAGGCCGCGCTGTTTATTATCGGCCGCATCCACATAATCCCAATAGGGGCGGATAAAGAAGGTGTAGCTCGTGTTGGGGTATAAATCATTCGCCACAAAACGGTTCGCGGTGGCGCCTTCCACGGTATGCGCCTCCCCCTGTCCCACAACGGTGATGCTATATCCGCTCACGGCGCTTAGGGGATTCCATCTAAGCTCCATACTGGTCGGGCCCAGGGCGGTGGCACTCAGGCGCGGGGCGGCGGGTACGCGGGTACGCTGGCTCACCCGGGCAGATTCCCTGCCGCCTGTCAAACGGCCGCCGTCATCCCACATGGGCTGAATGGTATAGCTATAATTGCGGCCGATACTGAGTCCACGGTCGACAAATTCCAGTCCGCCGGTCTCGCCGACATTCACACGGTTGGCGTTTAGATCGTCTGTCCGCCACACAGTATATTTACTGATGTTGCCGCCTGCGGTGTTCGTGGGCGCGTTAAAACTCAGGCGAATGGTGAAGGGGTTTAACAGTTCGACCCGCACGTTTGTGACGGTTGGGTTGGCGGGCTGGGCCGGGCCGGATAATACCCAGGCAGCATATGTCACCGTTCCATACTTGGGGCGCAGGGCAAAGCGATAGGAGCCAAAATCCAGGCCGCCCATGTTGTAGGCAAAGCCGGTGTCGATAGCGGCACTGTCACGGCTTATGTTTATTATTTGGTCATAATCCACCTCCCCATCCACGACGGGGGCGATGTCAAAGCTCGTGGGACTCACGCCGCCGGGCATCTGCCACGTAAGGCGTATGGCAGTGGGTCCGTGGGCCCTGGCCCGCAGATTGCTGGCCATCGGCAGGCTCCGGGCCAAAGTATCGCCCACAGCCTTGGCGGCATTCACCACGCCATGCCCGGTCATCGTGTCATAGCCGGGCGTGTGGACATCGGTGGCGGTATCATAGAGGATACTGGTAAGGTTCTGGCGGCTGATGGTCGGGTCGGCGTATATCATCAGGGCCACGATGCCGGCGGTCACGGGCGAGGCCATCGAGGTGCCGTTCAGGGGGGCATAGCCGGGGAAATCATTAACACCGGACGTTTCCTGTCCGGGAGGCACCGGGGCCCAGAGCAAAAAGCCGGGGGCGGAAATGTTTTTGCTGGCTCCGTAGCTGGAAGAAGCATGACGCGGGTCCACGCCTATTTCCCAGGGCACAAACGGGCCGGGGGCGGCATAGCCGGTATGATTGTTGGTCATCACGTTTATAACGCTGATAACATTGCTGTAGTCCGAGGGGTATGTGGCACTGGTGTCGCCGGAGTTACCGGCCGCGGCCACCACTACCACGCCCCTGTTTGTGGCATGGTCTATCGCCGCCTTCATCAAATGGTCTGAGCCAGAACCACCCAGGCTTAGGTTGATGACCCGGGCCCCCTCCCGCACGGCGTAGTATATGCCTTCCGTGGTGCAGGGTGTGTATGCGACAAATCTGCTGCCGCTCCATTCAAAGACATTGATGGGGAGAATCTTGGCCCGGCCGGCCGCCACGCCCGCATCACCGCGGCCATTATTTGCCGTGGCTCCTATCAGGCCCGCCACATGGGTGCCATGAAAATCCGCGGAACTTAATGAGGGTATATATTCGGCCTTGCCACCACGAAACTGGATATTGACGGCCTTATCCGTTAGCAGCGTCTCCGTCAAATCGGGGTGTGTCAGATCAATCTGACTATCGATAACGGCCACTGTGACCGGATCGACCGGGGCACGCTCAAAATCATCTAAAATCTGCCACGCTTCAAAGGTGCCGATGCGATCGTGGTGCGAAGGCCAGGGAGCGCCGGTCGTGCGCCAGTTATTGTTTAAGACAGGGTCGTTGGGGCGGGGAGCGGATAAGGTATGATATATATAGACGGGCTGGGCAAATTTCAGCAGCGGACTTTGTTCATATTCGGCGATGGCCGCCTCCACGCTCATGCCGTCCGGCAAGTCCACAACGGCGATAGTCTGTATGCCGTGGCCCAGCTCGGACACGCTTTCTATTTCACCAGAAAAGGTTTGAAAGCTATGCGCCACGCTGCTTTCGGACAAGCTGGAATAAAAGCCGGCACGGCTAAGCTCATTCCGGTCATGGAAGGCGAGCAATATTTTACCGGGGAGGTAGTCCGCGCCGTCGGTATTGTCCGGGTCATCGGTGTTACCGTCGTCCGGCCCTACAGTATCGGCCAGTACGCCGAGGTCGCCTGGCCCCACAGTATCATCCGGAGTTTCCGGGTCATCGGCGTTATCCGTGTCGTCTGTGTCGTCCGTGTCGCCGGTTTCCGGGTCATCGCCATCGCTGACATCCGGCACGCCGGGATCGTCGCTGCCGTCCGGGTTGTCGGTTGGTTCATCGGTATCATCGCCACCCGGCACAGCGGGGTCGCCCGGTTCTGCAGCGCTGTCCGAATCATCGCCATCGTCCGCATTTTGCTCCACCGGCTCATTGTCGTTATTTTCGGTATGGGTATCCGGTGCGGCACTGAGAGCGCCAGTGACGCCTTGGGTAGAAAAGGCCAGACACAGCGACATAATCACTGCCAGTAAGCGCATAGGTTTTCTAAGCATAATTTGACCCCCCCCTCCAGACCATCCGAAAACGCGCACTTATTGTCGTCATTGCGGGCTTGACCCGCAATCTATCCCTGAAATGCGTACTTGTCAAGTAACAGATTGCGGCTCGGGGGCCGCAATGACGAGTTTTCGGACGGTCTGCCCCGTCACCCCGCAATCCCCTCCCACCGTCACCCCGCAAATCTTTAATGCGGGGCCCCCTGAAAGTAGCTGTTACACGCAGGGGATCCCGCATAAGAACATTGCGGGATGACGAATTACGGGGCCCCCTGCTTCAGGAACAAAGGAGAACGCCATGCTAAAACAAGAAATGCAGACCCACCTGGAAACCGTCATCATCCCCTTTTGGAAGGGTCTTAGGGACTACGACTGCGGCGGCTACTACGGCTTCGTGGGATATGACCTGAAAGTCGACAAAAAAGCCGACAAGGGCTGCATCCTAAACAGTCGCATCCTGTGGTTTTTCTCCAACGCCTATACCTTGCTGGGCGACGCCAGCCTCCTGGACGAGGCCACGCACGCCTATCAATTTTTGCGCGAAAACTGCCTGGATGCACAAAACGGCGGTATCTTCTGGTCCATACGCCATAACGGCGTGGCCGAGAATACCCAAAAATATACCTATAACCAAGCCTTTGCCGTATACGCCCTCTCCTCCTACTACGAGGCATCCAAGGACGAAGGGGCCCTGTCGCTGGCCTTTGAGCTCTTTAGCTTGATCGAGGAAAAATGTACGGACAAGATGGGCTACAAGGAAGCCTTTGACGAGTTCTTTGTGGAAATAGAAAACGACCAGCTCTCGGAAAACGATGTCATCGCCGACAAGACGATGAACACCATACTCCACCTGATGGAAGCCTACACGGAACTCTACCGCGTCTCTGCCGCCGTCACCCCGCAAATTTTTAATGCGGGGCCCCCTGAAATTAGCGATACCCTCCGCACCAAACTAAAATACAAACTGGAATGGCTGCTCTCCACCATCGCGGAAAAGGTCTACAACCCGGATTTGCGCCGCCTGGAAGTATTTTTTGACACCAAAATGACCCCCATCATCGACCTCCACTCATACGGCCACGACATCGAGGCCGCCTGGCTGATAGACCGGGCGGTGGAAGTGCTGGGAAACCGTTCATATTTTGTCCGCATGACCCCCATCGCCGCCCACCTGACGGACGAGATATACAAAACGGCCTACAAAGCGCCGTCCCTTCCCTACGAGAGCGTGAAGGGCGTGGTGGACGAGACCAGGACGTGGTGGGTGCAGGCCGAGGCCGTGACGGGCTTCTTCCACGCCTGCAAACGCGAGCCGCAACGAGGGGAATATCTGACGGCGGCGGAGCATATATGGGGGTTCATAAAGCAGCATATCGTGGATGAGCGCTATGGCGGCGAATGGTACAACGAGGTCGATAAGCTGGGCTACCCGGATCCGGAGATGGCGATAGTGAACGAATGGAAATGCCCTTATCATAATGGGCGTATGTGCTTAGAAATAATAAAGGGATAACACCATGTTTCATCCAAACTACCATGTACAACAAGCCAAACTCAACGCCCTGCACGGGCGCAAAAACCAAAAAACGGATTTTTATAACGGTATTTTCACGCGCTACGCGGACCCCGTCCTTACCAGGGACCACATCCCGCTGGCCTGGAAATACGACCTTAACCCCCAAACCAACCCCCATTTCATGGAGCGTCTGGGCGTTAATGCCGTGCTAAACTCCGGGGCCATATGGTTGAATGGCAAATTCCACCTGGTCGCCCGTATCGAGGGCAACGACCGCAAGTCCTTCTTTGGCGTGGCCGAGAGCATAAGCGGCATAGATGGCTTTCGCTTTTGGGATTATCCCGTCCGCTTGCCGGATACCTGTCCGGAGGAGACGAATGTATACGACATGCGCCTGACCCAACACGCAGACGGCTACATATATGGCGTGTTCTGTTCGGAGAGCAAAGACACATCCAGCACGGACCTTTCTGCGGCCGTGGCCGCCGCCGGCATAGTCCGCACCAAGGATTTGCTAACGTGGGAGCGTCTGCCCAACCTTAAGACCCTGCGCTCGCCCCAGCAGAGAAATGTCATCCTTCACCCGGAATTTGTCGATGGCAAATACGCCTTCTATACCCGCCCGATGGACGAGTTTATCGAAACCGGCTCCGGCGGGGGCATAGGCCTTGGACTCTGCGACAAGATGGAAAATCCCGTTATCGACGCAGAAAAAATCATCAACCCGCGCCGCTACCACAGCATAAGCGAGGCGAAAAACGGCGGCGGGGCCGTGCCAATAAAAACCGAAAAGGGCTGGCTCCACATCGCCCACGGTGTCCGCAATACGGCCGCCGGGCTGCGCTATGTCCTCTATCTGTTTATGACCGATTTGGCGGATCCGGCCCGGCCCATAGCCGAGCCATCGGGGTTTTTCCTGGCACCATTGGGCAGCGAACGCATCGGCGATGTCAGCAATGTCGTCTTTTCCAATGGGGCAATAGCCCTGGATAATGGCGATGTCTACATCTACTATGCCGCCAGCGACACCCGCCTGCACGTTGCCACCACCACGATAGGGCGCTTGCTGGACTACGCCCTGAATACCCCCGCCGATCCCCTGCGTTCGGTCGATTGCGTGAAACAGCGTTGCGACCTGATTGAACGCAACATGGAGTATATGAAATGTACCCAATGATTTTCTTCCATCCCGTGATAAAAAATCTGGTCTGGGGCAGCGAACATTGGACCATCAGCGCCCATGCCCACGGTGACGCCCAGATAAAAGCAGGACCCCACGCCGGAACGCCGCTGTCGCGCCTGTGGGATGAAAACCCGGCCCTCTTTGGCCGTGGCGCCACGCCCGGCAAGCACCCCTTTCCCCTGCTGGTCAAAATCATAGACGCAAAAACAGACCTGAGCATCCAGGTCCATCCGGACGATACATACGCCGCTGCCCATGAAAACGGCTCGCTGGGAAAGACCGAGTGCTGGTATATACTGGATGCCGCGCCCGGTTCTTTTTTAGTCCTGGGTCACGACACAAGGGATAAAAAAGAACTGCGGGAGGCAATCGAAACAGGGCGCTTTATGGAACGGGCCCACAAAGTCCACGTGGGCCGTGGTGATTTTATTCAGATAGAACCCGGCAGCGTCCACGCGATTGGCGGCGGTATCCGTTTGTTGGAGATACAACAGGCCAGCGACATCACATACCGCCTGTATGACTATGGCAGGCTGGAAAATGGCAAACCCCGTCCGCTTCATCTGGACAAGGCCCTGGATGTAATCACGTTCCCGGCGTGGGATATAAGCCAAATGATAACACCGGCCGCCCCCCGCCCGGCAAATGCAATGCATAAGTTGATAGACTGCGCCTATTATCGGGTCTGGGAACTGCCCGTATGTGACGCAGTACAGATAAAACAAGATTATGCGTTTATGATTGTCTGCGTGGTGGAGGGGCAAGGCAGCGTCTGTGGCCGCCCCATCGCCAGCGGAGACCACTTTATCCTGTCCCAAGATTTTGGCGCGGCGGATTTTAGGGGCAATATGCGTCTGATTATCGCCGCCTAATCTGCCGCCTGTATTTTTTCGTGCCTAAGCAGCCAGCGCTTCACATCCACGCCCCCGGCAAAGCCGACGAGACTGCCGTCTGCTCCCAACACGCGGTGACAGGGAATGATGATGGAGATGGGATTATGGGCGACGGCACCGCCCACTGCCCGGGCCGCCGTTTTGTGTCCGGATTCTTCCGTGAGCGTTTGCGCCAGTTCGCCGTAGGTGCGGCTTTCGCCATAGGGAATTGTCTGCAGCGCGGCCCAGACCAAGCGCCGATATGTGCTGCCGTGGGGACTAAGCGGAAGCATGGCCATGGCGGGGTTTTCGCCATCAAAATAACGTGCCAGCCAATTTTTAGCATACTCGAACGCCGGCAGGCCTTCTTTTTCTATCATGTTTTTTATCAGCTCATTGCCGTGGTGTTTTTGCCCCTCTATCCACAAACCCGTGAGGTTTATGCCGTCACTGGCCAATGTGAGGAGACCGATGGGCGAGGGATGGACGCATTTATATATCATCAAAGGCACTTCACTTCCAAATAGCCGAGCAGCTGACTCATGTCATATTCGCTAAAGGCCGGCAGGTTGGGATCGTAGAATTTGCCATCGTAGTGAACCAGATAATGGCTGTAGAGCCCCATTTTCTCCATCATAATACAGCATTTGGGCAAAATCGCCTCGCGTCCTTCTGTGTAGATGACGATGTTGCTGTGGTCGAGGCCGTAGTAGTTTAGGGCGGTGATCATTTCGCCCATCTTCGCCTGCCACTCCCTCAGACCCATCACGCTCATTACCTCGGCAATAGTCACGCCGGCCAGCATCGCCACGCAGGTCTGGCTGCACAGTCCATCAACCGGCTGGATGATGACTTCCATGCTGTCAATCTCGCGGATGGGGTTTGTGACACTGTAGGGACTGTTTTTATTCAGCTGGATGAGGCTCTCGCGGATGTGCATGAGAATTTTGTGTTCCAGGTCTATGTCCACATGGGCCACGTCTTCAGCGCTCAGCAGTATCTTATACTTGCCCCTTTTCTCCGGTAATAGTTCACATTCGATAATCAGGTTGTCGAGGACGATCTCGGCGGCTATCTTGTCACGCTTGTCACAGACTTCCCAGACATTGAAGGGAACATTGATGGAGTATATCTCGCCTGCTTTTTCTAGTTTTCCGTTGAAAAAATAACGCATGGTGGCTCCTTTTTTGATTCTTAATGCATAATTAGTAATTCACACGCCCATTATCACGCAAATAAATGTCGCATACATCCAACATATTTGCTTTGAATTATGCGTGAAAACGTGGTATAATAAGCCCTTGTCAAAGGAGAACCCATGAAAGAACACTGGCTGACAGCTAAGGAAGCGGCGGCACAATGGGGCATACAGGTACGTCAGGTGCAGTCCTTGTGTGCGGTCGGTAAAATAACAGGCGTTATGCGATTGGGCAAGCAATGGCTCATCCCCTTGGATGCGCCAAAACCGCAGGATGGCCGCAGCCGGGGTGAAACAGCCGCAGCCGGGGCACTGCCGCTAGCCGCGCCACCCCTGCCCGCCGCCTCGCTCTATACGGAAAACGAGCTATTTAACTACTTCGAGCAAGAAAAGCTTGCTGCCACGCCGCAAACCTTGCGCGATATTATCCATGACACCGGCGGATGGCCCCCGGCCGTGGATTTCATCGTCCGTGCCCTGCCCCGTGCGCCCGGGTATAAGGGCTATGTCCGCAATGCGATGTTTAACCATGTTTTCGCCTTATTCGAGCGGGAAACATGGTGTCAGGCCACTGTGGACGTGCAGCGTTTTTGGCTGCGCCTTAGCCTGACTGGGCATTTGGCCGGCTCGCTGGTATTTGAGCTGGCAAAAGAAAATGAGCCGCTGTTGGCTGACGCGCTGGCATCTTGTGAGCAGTTTTACTTTGATTCACTGAGCGGGGCTTATCAAATGCGGCCCCTGTTCCGGGCTTTTTTGCACAGTAGGCAGGATGTTTTGACAAAGGGCGAAAAAACAGGGACGTATGGCACAGTGGCGGCTTGGTGCATGCGGCATGAATATTATGCGGATGCCGTTTGCTACCACGCAAAGGCCAATGATTATGCGGCACTGCTACATATGCTGGCGGACTTTCCCACGATATTGGCGGCAGATGTCGCCCGGGCTGTGTATAAAAATTTGGCCGCTGCTCCGCTTGATAGCTTTTCAAAACTAAAACACTTTGCCGGCCGCCATGTACAGGCCGCCATCAGTCTGGGGCGCTTTGATGAGGCGACGCGGCTTTTTAAGACATATGAGAAAATGCTGCCGGAAGTGCCGGGGGAAGAGGAGTTTCGTCGGGAGGAGCTGTCGTTTTTGCAGCAAATGGGGATGGTTGCGGGGTTTTTGTGTCAGTGTTTTGAGTCAGAAGAACGCGAAGCGTTCTTCCAAAATGGGCCAAAGGCCCATTCATCCATCCCCTACCCCCTCGGGGTCTGGGTCAGCATGGTGGGCTCTTCGCAGGCCGGAAGCGCGCGGGCATACTGCGCCTTGTTGACTGACCTGGTCGGTCAACCGTCGTCTTTGTCCTTCCCCCTCGGCCACTGGCCGGGCATCCCCGAGCTTTGCCTTGGCGAGTTGCATTTTTACCAAGCGGATTTTGCAAAAGCAGAACTATTTTTCGCCCACGCCCTGGAAGCGGCGAAAAAACACGGCCAGACCGCCACGGCCGAAAAGGCCCTGTTTTATACTCTGCGCATCACCGCCGCGCGGGGAAATCCGGCCGCCGCCGCGCAGACCCTCGCGGACATCGAGGGCATGACGGGTGAAGAAAACGACCTTGCCCGTGCCTGGTACTACGCCTATTTACGCGAGCCGGCGCTGATACCCGCCTGGCTAAAGTCCGCCTTCGTTGCCTTTAGACACGCCAACTTCCATGAAAACCACGAAAACCAGCTCCGCGCCCGCTGCCACTATCTTGAAAAAAAGTATCTGCCATTGCTGTCTTATATAAACGAAGCCCTGGAGCGGGAAACACTGCTCTATGGGCGGGTGGAAATGCTGGCGCTAAAGGCCGGCGTGCACATGCAGATGGGTGAGAAGGATAAGGCCTTCCACGCCCTGCGCCAAGCATATGAAAACGCCTGGCAAAATGAGATAACGCTGCCCTTCATCGAACTGGGGAAAGACATGCGGACCCTCGCCGCCCACGCCCTTGCGCAAAATGGGCATGACATTCCCCCGGCCTGGCTTGCGGATGTGAAGCGCCGGGCCTCGTCCTATGCCAAGAAGCAGTCGTACATGATTGCCGCCCATAAAAAAGCCCGGGGCGAAGGCGACCACAAGGAGCTGTCTTTCCGCGAGCGTGAAGTCCTGGCCGATTTGCAACGCGGCCTCTCCCGCGCCGAAATCGCCGCCACGCAGAATCTGGCCATCGGCACGGTAAACACCGTCATAAACAACATCTGCGCCAAACTAAGCGCCCATAACGTGATCGAAGTGGTGCGGATTGCTTATGAGCGGGGTTATCGGGTGTAGTTTAGGCTCATACCCTAAGCAACTTTGGAGAAATCAATTATTGACACTTCCTGAATCATTTTTCTTGCCTCATCCACTAAGTTTTCCAACCGCCCCATTACCGTGTCGATGAAATATTTTTCCTCGCATTGCTCACACTCTAAGCAAGGGATGTTTCTAATGATGACCAGGTTGCCATCAATTTCATACACCTCTGTGGTTTTTGCCTCGGCGGTCTCATCATTTTTACAGAAAAAACACTTCATAACCTCACCTCCTTGTTTTCCAATCCTCCATGAATTTGTCTAATGACGGTATATATGCTGTAATGACCCAAACACTAATGCCGTCTGAACCTATGCATGTATGTAATATCCGGCCTTTTTTTGAACAACCACATACCAAGCACGACGGGTGTGGGTAGGTATCGGGGTATTCCTCGATAATCTCACCGCTAATTATGCTGTCAATAACTTCATTCCGAGTAATGCCCCTGCTAATTAACCGCTTCGCCGCATGAACGGACCAGATTATATTGTCCGGTTTTTTTATCAGTTCACGTATCTGCTCAATGATCATACTCAGCTCCCAAAAGTATTAAGCTCATATCCTAAGCAACAGCGTTGCCAGCGTGAAATACACAATCAGTGAGAGGGCGTCCACGATTGTCGTGATGAGCGGGGCGGCCATCACGGCGGGGTCTATCTTGCATTTCTTGGCGGCTATCGGCAGGATGCCGCCCACGATATTGGCCATCACGACCGTGAATAGCAGCGTCGCACTGACCGTCAGGCAGACGCGGATAATTTCTGGGTTGCCATTATATGTGATATAGACGCGGAAAAAATTCGCCGCCGACAAAACCCCGCCAACCAAGAGCCCCACCCGCAGCTCCTTCCAAATAATCTTGAAAAAATCCTTCGGGCTTATCTCCATCAGGGCCATGCCGCGGATGACCATCGTTGAACTTTGCGAACCCGAGTTGCCGCCCGTGTCCATCAGCATCGGCACGAAGACCATCAGCAAGGGCATTGTGGCAATCGCCGCCTCGAAAGAGCCAATAATGCCACCCGTTATCATGGCCGCAATCATCATCACAAACAGCCACGGCAGACGGTTTTTCGCCATTCCCGGCACGGATGTCTTCATATAAGGCTTAACGGACGGCGTGATGGCCGCCATGATCTCAAAGTCCTCCGTCGCCTCTTCATGGACGACGTCGATGATGTCATCGACGGTGATGATGCCGACGAGACGACTTTCCGAATCCATGACGGGGATGGTGAGGAAGTCATACTTTTCAAACATCCGCGCCACTTCTTCCTGGTCGGTGTCGGTGTGGGTGAAGATGAGATTTTTTTCCATGATGTCGCCGATAATTTCATCCGGCTCGGCCAGCAGCAGGGTCTTTACCGTCACGACCCCCTCCAGCACCCGGGCGGAATCGGTGACATAGCAAGTGTAAATAACCTCCTTGTCCAGGCCAATCTGACGGATGCGCTCAAACGCCTGGGCGACGCTCAGGCGGCTTTTCAGGTCCACATATTCGACCGTCATTATCGAGCCGGCGGAATTTTCCGGGTATTTGAGCAGCTGGTTTATCTGCTCCCTGGTCTCACGGGTGGCGTGACCCAAGACCCTCCTGGCGATAGTCGCCGGCATCTCCTCGATAAAATCCGTGGCATCGTCCAGGAACAATTCCTCGATAACCTCATAAATCTCCTTGGCGGAGAGACGCTCGATCAGGGCCTGCTGGACTTCGAAATATAAATCGGCAAAAGCTTCGGCCGCCATGTCCTTGGGCAAAACACGGAATAAGACGATGGCTTTTTCTATCGGCAGCTCTTCCAAAAAGGCCGCGACATCGGCGCTATTGACGTCCTCTATCCCGCTCCTTAATAACTTAAACTGCTTATCGTCTATCAAAACCTCCAGCTCATGCAGATTATTCATGGACACCCCCTTTGTAATTCACGACAAAAGCACCGGAAAAATACGTCACCGTGTCTTTGCCGTTGATATACCTAAGCTCGGACACTTCCCCTATCTTTGCCACATGGATGCCATATGCCTCTAAAGAAGACAGGGCATCCGCCGGATTGCGGCAGGGCTCTTTTGTTATGACGGCGCAACTGTTACATATGCCGCAGCCCCCGGCCGCCAGCACCAGTGCCTGATCGCGGCCCAGCTCTTCATATATTGTCCGCGCCATCTCCAGGGTCATGTCGTTATGTTTTTTTTGCGCATCCATCATGCCCTCAAAATCGAAGGAATCTTCCAAGGGGTAGATGTTTTGCCAGATGACGGCCTCGTCAAAGGCCTTTAGTTTTGCTATCAGCGCCTCCACATCACCCACATGGGGCGGGCAACAATAGTTTTGCCCGAAACGCCCGCAGGCATTTTGCTCGCACATCTGCCGCAGTTCCGGCATGAACGTGAGCTTTTCCACCGGTATCTTGGCGGCTTTGCTCACGTTTTTTTCCAAACACAGTTTTAGTATGTCCATATATGTACCTCCATACTACTTTACACCCCCAGACCATGTATTCGCAAGACTTTTTACTAAAAATAACTAAAGACAGCGGGGTAAAGATTTGTTATGATGAAATCACACAGGCCTTTGCAAAGGAGAACACTGCAATGAAAAATCCGGAAATCATCAAACGTTATCAGGCCTTCTGGGCGCATGAGGCAACGGAGCGGCCGATTTTACACATCTGCGTGCCGGACAAAGCGGCGCCATGGACGGAACATGAGCCAAAAAGCTTGTATGATAAGTGGGAAAACCTTGAGGCCCGGCATGCTGCTTCCCGTTTCGCCATGGAACATACACAATACTACGGTGAGGCGTTTGCACATGACTGGATAAATTTTGGCCCCGGGGCGCTGGCGGCAATGATGGGCAGCGGTTATACCCCGGACTGGAATACCATCTGGTTTGGCAAGGAGCAACGCTTTTTTGAAGATTGGAACAATTTAGACGACCTGCGGCTTATGCCGGAATCGCCCATGTATAAAATGGTGCTGGACATGACCCGTTTGATGTGTGGGCAAAACGATGGCAGCTATGTGGTCGGGGTGAGCGACCTGGGCGGCAATCTGGACATCCTCGCCTCGCTGCGGGACACGCAGACCCTGCTGATGGATCTGCATGACCATCCCGGGGCCGTGCTCCGGGCCACGGAAATCATTGACGCGGCCTGGCAGACGTGCTACGGCCAGCTGCGCGACATTTTGCGCTCATCCGGCCAGCACGGACACAGCGCATGGCTGGGGCCTTGGTGCGAGACAACGTATTATCCCCTGCAATGCGATTTTGCCGCGATGATCTCCCCCGATGATTTTGCCCGCTTTGTCATGCCCAGCCTGAAACGGATTAGCGAATTTTTAGACCATGGCATCTTCCACTGGGATGGTCCCGGCCAGATTGTCCATCTGGATCATCTGCTTTCGCTACCCCGTCTCGACGGCTTCCAATGGGTGCCGGGCGACGGTGCCGCGCCTGTTTGGGATGAACAATGGTTTCCACTGTATGAGAAAATCCAGGCGGCGGACAAAAACTTGGTCTTGCACGGCTTTTCTTCGGTGGAAACAGTCTTGAAAATGTGCAAGGCGCTCTCGGCCAAGGGTTTGTGGCTGTCGGTCACGCTGGAGACGGAGGCAGAGGCGAAAGACTTACTGGCACAACTTAAATAATCACGCCATATGTAAATTCAATCGGTGGTTGTGGTGGGGGTGGCTGCCAAACAAGCCAAAAAGCGCTCGCCGTACTTGGCCAGCTTATGCTCGCCGACCCCGGAAACAGATAGCAGTGCCCGTTCGTTGCGCGGTCTCTTGACGCAGATCTCGCCCAGGGTCTTATCGGAAAAAACCATGTATGGCGGCAGTCCCTCTTCGGCGGCGATTTCGCGACGGAGCTTGCGCAGACGCTCGAACAACTCCCACTCGCCATCGTCCAACCGCATGGTGGCCTGGGTCTTTTTGCCGCCCTTTGATTGGGAGACTTTTTCGCTTTTTTCTTCACGCAGCAGCTTCATCATGATGGATGTGTCTTCGGTCAGCCAGGCCCTGCCCCGGGCCGTCACGGCCAGCAGGCCATACTTGTCATTGCCTTGATCCAGGTAGCCCGTGAGAACCAGATGATAAATCATCTGCTTCACCCGAATGTCGGGAACAGCCGCCATTTTTCCATAACATATGTTATTATATAGCCGATAGCGTTCCAGCTTTTCTCCTTTCATCCCCCGCAGGGTTGCGGCAATCGTCCCCGCCCCATAACGGCCATCGCACTCCAGGATGCATGAAATGAGGATGCGGGCATGGGTACTGATGTCCATTTCCTCGAAATTCGCCCGGCAATTACCGCAATTACCGCAATGATGGGTGGATTTTTCACCGAAGTAGCGCAGGATATAGGCGCGCAGGCAGCCCTTCGTATGGCAGTAAAAGGTCATCTGCTTTAGCCGCTCCCCGTCGCGCTCGCGGATTAGCTTCTGCGATTCGGGGTCCAGCACAGCGTTTTCACGGCCCTGCTCGATTAAAAACTGGTTTGTCCGCACATCGGCGGCACCGTAGAGCAGTATGCATTCTGCCGGGGAGCCATCGCGCCCGGCCCGCCCGGCCTCCTGATAATAGCTCTCGATATTCTTCGGCATATTGTAATGGATGACATAACGCACATTGGACTTGTCTATCCCCATACCAAAGGCGTTTGTCGCCACGATGACCGGGCTTAAGTCGAAGATAAAATCCTCCTGATTGCGGCTTCGCTCATCATCGGAGAGGCCGGCGTGGTAGCGCCTTGCCGCGATACCGGCTTCATTTAATAAAGCAGTCAATTCCTCGACGGCGTTTCTGGTGGCGCAGTAAATGATGCCGCTTTCAAAGCGGTGTCTGCGCACATACTCCAAGACCCAGGCACTTTTTTCCTTTGGTTTCAGGGGCAGTACGCCAAAGCTTAAGTTGGCACGGTCGAAACCGCTCACGCTCACCAGCGGTTTTTCGAGCTTCAGCATGCAGAGGATATCCTCGACAACTTCCGGGGTGGCGGTGGCGGTAAAGGCGGCAACAACCGGGCGCTTCGGTAGATTGGCGACAAAATCGGTGATGCCCATGTAGCTGGGCCTAAAATCCTGACCCCATTGCGAGATGCAATGGGCCTCATCGACGGCCACCAGCGCAATATCGGCGGCGGCGGCAAAAGCGCGAAATTCATCACCCTCCAGACGCTCGGGGGCAATGTAGATGATTTTATAGCGACCCTGGCGGGCATAATTCATTGCCAGTGCTATCTGCCCGCTACTCAGGGAACTGTTTATGAAAGCCGCATGGATGCCGGCCTGGTTTAGGGCCAGCACCTGATCCTTCATCAGGGATATGAGCGGCGAGACGACCAAGCAGATTCCCTCAAAACAGAGGGCAGGCACCTGATAACAAATCGACTTGCCTGCCCCGGTCGGCATGATTGCCAGGGCATCTTTTTTTTCCAAAATGGCCGATATCACGGCTTCTTGGCCGTCTTTGTATGCATCATAGCCGAAGTATCTTTTCAGGATTTCTTGCGGGGTTTGCGGGCTTGTCATGGGTTCTCCCCCAAAATATAAATCTCCGGCGACTTAAGCACTCCCTGGGGCCAGAAATGATACCCGTAGCTCCATTTGTCGCCGCTTGTGCGCCATGAGTTCGGCCCCCACCAGGAATCATGGCGGTTTAGGCGGTGCAATTGACCAAAGGTGTTTATGCGGCTGCCAAAGTAGGTCAGGTCTATCTTTTGCCTCCCGGCACTAAGACCCTGGGTCTGTATGCGATAGGGCGAAAAGACCAGCGGACCGATATCGGCACCGTTCACGGCAACGCGGAGCAGATGGCCGCGATAGTGGGACACACAGATGGCGAAATCGCCCGCGGTGACAGCTTCGAGGTGGTAGCTTAAGTTGCCGCCGTAAAAGGGCAGGCCCTGGCCGACGATGTCGCCGAAGAAGAGCGACTTGACCGGCGCGGTTAGTGTCGCCTGGCAACCCGCGACCCGCACGCCGAAATCGCCCAGCAGATAACAGGCTTCCACGTCCGTCTGCCTCCCATAGGGCATGGTCAGTTCCAATACATTGCGACCGGCCCGGATGGCGGGCAGCGCAAGGGTCGCCATGCACTTATCAACATACCAGCCGTCCGTGGGGGTGGCCGCTGCCCCGTTTAGCCGTACGGATGTCATGGCAGCGTTTTCGAGGGCCAACTGGGCATCGTTTATCCCCAGCTCACTGTCGAAAACAAAACGCAACCGCAAAAGATGGGGCGTTTCCGCGGCAGGATCGACCCAGGGCTGGGCGATGGCATCTTCCCTGGTCGGCCAGGCAAGCTCACGGCGCAGGACATTATCGAGTCGGAGTATTTCCTCCCTCCCGCGCCAGGGTTCGTCGCCCAGGGCGTATTCCGCCATGTCGAGGAGGAGGACATTGGGCTCGTGGAGGGTGACGGGAACGGCTGCGAGGAAACGGATGTCGCCTTCCGCGTCAGGACTTATCAGCGTGGGGGCGTTCCCTCCCGCCCGGACCCCGGCAGTATCGCTGCCGCGCTTAGTCAGTCCGAGCAAGAGGCTGTCATGCTCATAGAGCGGGTATTTTAGCCGCGTGAAGCCATCGGCGGCCTCGCTGTCAAGGGGGCGGATTGCCCCCGTCAGGGTATCATAAACGCGAAGCGACCAATGGCCGCGTATGCTAATCATGATCATTCGCCCGGCGGCCATGTCGGGGTTTTCGGGGCGGTCGGCATGGGCGATGAAGAGCCAGCGTTCCTCCCGGTCGGCACGCAGCTGATAGATGAGATTGTCACAGAGGGCCCCCGACATCTCCCTAATACCGACATCACGGACACTCTCCAGGGCCGTGAGGATGGCCTGCCTTGCAAAAGGCAGACGCTCACAAAACGCCGCCAGATTCCCCGGCCTCTCGCTGGCCATGGCCTCGACATGGCGCGGCGGCTCTCCGAGGAAGATTATGCGCCCGCCTAGCTGGGCAAAGGCTTCCAGGCGCTCCAGGGTCGTGGCGCGTATCGTCTCCAGCGCGGGAACGATAATCACTTCATAGCGCATCGCCCCGACGGGGAATGTTGCCGCGTCCATGTCGCCGAGTTCGCACTGACCCGGCAAGAGCGATTCGCAGACAAAATCAAAATCCATGCAGCCACAAAGCAGCCAGCGCGTCAGGTCGGCGAAGCGTTCCTCCATCTGGCGGCGTGCCGCCGCCGTGGTCTCGCCCGGCCCCCAATGAAGCCAATAGCTTTCGATTGGATGGATGACAGCAACGCGGCAGATGGCCTCGCCCCTGGTCATGGCAGTATTCACGCGGGCGAAGTGATCCTCGATATAGGGATATTCCCGATACCAGGGGGCTTGATAGTTGAAGCTGGCGGGATAGTCGCGCTTGGCCTCGCCGTTCATCGAGACCCAGGACAGATGGGGAACGCGGATGGTGACACCGAGGGCAGCCTGCCAGTCGCCCTGCAATTTGTGGCCGCGAAAGTCAAAATCCCAATTCGTGACCCCGTAGAGCTCCGACAACACCCCGGGGCGGCCATATTGGCGCGCCGCCGACTGGGCCTGTTTGGCCGTGTTATACTCGCGCCAGTCGCAGAGCATGTCTATGCCCGGCAGGGCAAAGGCACGGTAGGAGCGCATCGCCTCGCCAAGGGTGGCGGTCTGGCTGTCCAAATAACCCTCGCACATCATATGCCCGGTCAGGGCGATGCCGTGGGCCTCGCACCAGGCACCGCATTGGTCGGCAAAGGCGGCGCTAAAGCGTTCGGCCAGATGGTCATGGTAGCGGTAACGAATCCGCGACGGCTGGCCGGCGGGCCAGTCCCACAATAGTTCGGGGATATGCCCGATGATGTCCTCACCATGGGCGGCCCGGTAACTCATGGGGAAGTCCGTTGTCCACGGCAGCGTGACGTCCGTCTCGTCGGCGGCAAAAGCGAGGGCGCCCTTGTGGGAAAATTGCGGTTCGTCGGTGAATATCGCCGGTACGAGCTTGCCAAAATCGTCGCCGACGCAGTCCCTGTAGCGCCCATAGGTAATCTCGATGAAGGCGCGGATGGCGGCGCCGTTTAAGGTATCGACATAACTTTGGTGGTTAAACCACGGACTGGGCAGGGTCGTTTCCTCATAGACATAGAGTTTGAAGCCCTGCGGCACATCCTCCGGCCCAATGCGATTATAGGCCGCCAAAGCCCCGCCGTCATCCAGCCTGATGTCAAAACAAGCCAGCAAGCTGCCGTTTTCCGCACGGACGGCCAGGGCCCTGGACAAATGGGATGTCCGCGCCCCGCTGCCGTCGGCGGCGTATGGTCTGCGGGTCAGGAGCAAATGGCGGGCGCGGTAGGCCGGGTCGCGGGTCACGAGGCCGCCCGCCGCACCCGAGGGCCAGCGGTCTTCATCGTAGAGCCAGGCCAGCATACCCAAAGCACGGGCTTTTTCGACACAGGCCCCCACCAGGGCCATGAAGTCCGTGCCGAGGTACTCGGTCGCCATGCCGGTGCGTGAGTGCATGTGGAAGCCGCCAAAGCCCATCTTTCTAAGCTGTTCAATCTGCCACAAAAGTTCCGTCTCTAAAAGACGGGTGTTCCAGGCCCAAAACGGCGCTCCCCGGTATTCACTGCCGGGTTTTTCAAATAGTTCTTTCGTCAAGGCTTCTGCATTTTTCGGATATAACATGATGGCTGCTCCAATCCTGAGAAGTACGGTCTATGTTCATTCTATGATGCTGGGGTCAAAAGCATTTGCCCCCAGCTGATACCATGGCTGGCTTCGCATTTCATGCTCTCGCCAGCCTAAAACACTCGCAATCCGCCCTATTCGGGCTACTTGCTCGTGTTTTGCGGGTCACAAACCCATGCTTTTTCATGCAAGCATGAAACGCACGGGCTTTTGACCCTAGTATCATTCTATGTTATTTATCAATTATGTCAATAGGCAAACCCGGTCAACCGTGCAAATATGTTAAGTGAAACCGTGCAAAATGGTTAAGTGAAACCGTGCAAATGTGTTAAGTGAAATCACGCAAAATGGTTAAGTGAAATCGCGCAAAATGGTTAAGTGGGATTGCGCGATCTGCTTAAGTGGCGTATAATGTCCTTGTGCAGGCGATGTTTGCCCAAAGGAGGTACCCCGTGATATACCGAAAAAGAATTATAGACAGCATCATGGAAGAAAAACTGGAGACGACCGGCGGCATCGTCATCAGGGGGCCAAAATGGTGCGGCAAGACGCGGACGGCAAAGGAATTTGCCAAATCTTTCCTCGAACTCCAAGACGATGAGCAGCTGGAACGGAACCGCTTATTGGCCGGAAGCGATATATCGCTATTGTTGAAAGGCGAAAAACCCCGCCTGATTGATGAGTGGCAGGTCATACCAAGGATATGGAACTCGGTCAGAAGCGACATCGACAGGCAAAACCGGAGCGGCCTTTACATCCTGACCGGGTCGGCCACGCCGAATGACAGGGAGAGCAAAGACCTCCATTCCGGGGCTGGCAGACTGTCTTTCGTTGACATGAAGCCGATGACATTGTACGAAAGCGGCGAATCCAACGGCAGTATTTCATTGCGGGAGATAATGGAGGGCACGGCGCATATCTCCGGCCAGACATCGGCAATCGATTACCAGGGCCTGGCCTTCCTGGCCTGCCGGGGTGGATGGCCTTCTGCCCTGGAAAAAAGCAGCAAAATCGCGCTTGGCATCGTCAAGGAATATGTGAACTCCCTGTGCGAATCCGACATCATCCGCATTGATGGGAAAATGCGGAATCCTGATCTGGCCAGGGCAATACTGAGGGCATACGCCCGCCATGTCTCCACCTTGGAATCTGACTCCACGCTCATGGATGACGTTGGCTTCCACCACGGCAGCGTCAGCCGACAGACCATGGCCGAATACCTGAATATCTTCAAGCGACTATATGTGCTGGATGAAGTGCCGTCCTGGAATCCGAACCTGAGAAGCAAAACCAGCATCCGAACGTCGCCCAAAAAGGGCTTCACCGATCCCTCCATCGCGACTGCCGTGCTGGAATGTTCCCCACAGGAGTTGGCCCTGGATCCCCAGACCTTCGGCTTTATCTTCGAGAATATGGTGAACAGGGATTTGAGCGTGTATGCCAACAAAATTGGCGGCTATGTCCGCCATTATCGCGACCGCCAAAAGCTGGAATGTGACCATGTCATCCATTTCCAAAACGGGAAATACGGTCTCGTCCAAACGAAGCTGGGTAGCCATGGCATAGAGGACGGCGTGGCCAAACTTGCCCAGATGCGGGATTTGATTCGGGAGAAAAACAAAATAAAAATGACTGTCAAGGAGCCGGACTTCCTGATGGTGGTCACGGGCATGAACACGGCCTTTACCACGCCGGAGGGGGTTTTGGTTGTGCCGGTCGGGTGCTTGCGCGATTAAGGCGCCAACAAGCGAAAAAAAGGCCCGCGTCGCGATGGACGCAGGCCCTTTTTCTTATTTTAATACTTTTCAATACTCAAAAGCGGTTGGGTGTTTTCACCCGGGTGGCGGCGGCCCGGCCGCGGTCTCCGAAGGCACCATTCCAGTAGGCATATACCTCATAACGGTAGCTGACGCCCGCCCGCACATTTCTGTCTATATAGCCATTGCGCAGACCCACCGGGTTGCTTGTGCCATAATACTGTGCCTGCGAGACGGAGATGTTCTGCTCTCGAGTGCCATCCGCCCGGTATCTGATGACATAATAGCCACTGATACCCTGATTGAGCACGGGATTCCAGGTCAGGTGGACATTGCCCTGCCTCTGGCTCTGGCTGACATTGTTCCAGCTTTCCGTGCTGAGGACATGGGCGCGCAGTCCGCTGGGGGCGGGTCCCGGTGTGCGCAGGGTCCGCACGGAACTGTAGCGGCCTTGTGTCCATATGTCTTCATAATCCGTCCAGTATCCTGCCATCCGGACTTGGTAGCGGCTGTTAGGGCTGAGGCTCTGGATACTAACGCTTCTGGCCACATTAGGATCGGTGGCCGAAACAAATCCGGCATTTTCCCAGTCGTCCCAGGTGCCATTGGAGTCTTGCTCGCGATATTCTATGGTGTAATACTCCAGTCGGGCTCCCGTTTTCGCATCCTGGGCATTGGCCCCGGTAATGGCATTCCAAGTGACATTTATGCTGTTGGGTCTGGCCGTGGTCTTGACCCCGCCGGGAGCTACCCCCTTGGGAGTTACCGAACGGGCCGCGGCCTTGCCGCCCCAGGATTCTCTTTCGTGCTGCACCGTTTCATTCTGATTGGTCACAGTATGAGTACCCAGCCAGAATGCCCGCACCCTATATCTGCGGGTAACACCGGGTCTCAGGCTAGCATCCACGTAAGTTTCCGTACCGTCAACAATATCCAGCAGTCTGAAGTAGCTACCCCAGCCCGAGTCGGAATCTTGATAATATATTTCGTAACCCATTGCGTTGCCGATGGACGGGGGCTGCCATGTCAGCCGGGTGCTGGTGAGGCCGGTATCGCTGGCCTTCAGATTGCGGGGAGCGCCGCCGGCTGTCTTTAGCTTGATGGGCTTGCTCCAGACACCGCGGCGGTTTGTCGTGCCGTCGTGGTATGCGGCGGCCACCTGCACGCTGTATGTGGTGTCGGGATCCAGCAAGGGTATGTTGACACTTATAAAGCCAATGGTGGGGACGCGGGAAACATTAATCTCCCAGATATCTTCTTCGCTATAACCCCAAATAATATTCTTCCATGTAAGGCGGACATAATACTTGCTCTTCACGTTGTTGTTTTTGTCCAGGACATTCCAGCTTATGGTGGGCAGGGATGTCGGGGTGGCAGCCTGTGGCTGTGGCTCCGGCTCCTTTCCGCTGTAGCGCTTTAGGCCACTGGGGATGCCACCGCCCAGGGTCTTGACCGTGAGGGCTGTGGAAGATTTGCCAAGATATCCCCAACCAACCCAGTAAGTATACCAACCATAACGATAATTATCATTCCTCCCATTATCATACCAATGTTCTTTCCCCCAATTCACCTCCTCATCACCATACCAAGGCTGCACCGTAAACTTTATCGATGTACCTGGCGGAACTTGGATTCGTGCCGTCACTTCCTTATCATTCAAGGTGCCAATAGGGGCATCGGTCACCAGGTAGACGGCATCCAGGGTCTCCAACTCTTCTGCGCCAAGGGGAATCGCCGTGGTGGCCATGCCGTCTGCCGCGCCCGCGCCACCTCCTTCGACCAGGGTTGTCTGGGTTTGCCGCTTATTGTCGCGGGCAGGGGGTTCATGCGGCTCATCCGACTCAAGCACCGGCCTGTCTTTCGCATTTTCCGTTGAAAGCCCAAGAGGCCGTGTAATATCATCAATATACTCGCCGTCCGCTGTCACATAACCGATCCACTGCTTATCTGCCCAGATATGGTAACCCGTGACACCCGCTATGGAATTCCAGCTGAGCACGGCCAGAAAATCGGTCTTCCCCGTTCCCTCGCGTATCACCGGGGCGGGATTGGGGGTGGTCACATTCAGGGCAGAGCTGACGGGGCCACGCCCGGTACCCAGCCTGTGGTCGGCAGTATTGCTGGCATCACGCACAGTATAGACAGCTTGCACCGTGTAGCGGGCCTTCATGCCGGGCCGCACATCGCCCCATGGGTCGTTCGGAGAATACTTACCGATATCGCGGTATGTACGGTCTCTATCTTCTACATAATCATTGGTGTAAACATTTCGTGTATTCTTACCCTTGGTGATACGATAGTGGCTAATCTGGCAACCACCGCTCTCCAAGCCGGCACACACCGTGCAGGCTTGCGGCTCGTCCCAGCTCATGGTCACGTTTATGGCGGTCAGCGGCACGCCTTCTGCAATCTTCGGCGTGGCCGGTTTCGGCGCCTGAAGCGTCTTCCTGTTGACAGCGGCGCTGGGTTTGCCCTCCACTACCACTTCGGCACCGTTCACGTCCACAAACTTCCACAGCGGCACGACCCGGATGGGGTACTGGGTGTTGGGCGAGAGGCGGTTGAGGGTGGCGGCCACTGCATCGGGGTCTGTTTGGATGTTGTTTTGCACGGTACTCGCGGCCACGCTGCCGGCATAGACCCGGTAGCCCGCAAGGGTGACATCACCCAGGGTTTTCTCCGTGGGCCCTGTCCAGGATATGGCAATGGTGGTGGGGCAGCTTGCGCCCACAGTGGCCGATATTACCGGGGCCTCGCCTTTATCCGAGGTGACCGTGAGGATATTGGAGACATTGCCCGGCTTGGTGCCATATCGGACTGTGTCATCATAATTGTTCGGCTCGCCCCAGCAGGCCTGGACACTGTATTTCACCGTGGTACCCGGACCCAGGCGGGTGTCCGTCCATGTAGGTGCTGCGTTAAACACGGGCTCACCATCTCCGCCAGTGGTTGTCGCACTGACATAGGCGCTGGGGATGCCATTTTTGTTGATGCGGTAGCCGACCACGCCCAGGGTCTCGGCATTAGCCGGTGGATTCCATTGCAAGGTAGCACTGGTGGTGCCGGCCGTGCCGGCCAGGCGCAGATTGGTCGGGGCGGGACCCGGTTGGGTCCGGGCCGCGGTGGCGGGACCCGTGATGCCGTAGCACCTCAAGAGTTCGGAATCGCCGTCCACTTCGATTTCGACATCCCAATAGGGCTGGATGGTGGCGTGGTAGGCGGTGCCCGGATGCCGCCCCTCTATTTCAACGCTGTACTTTGAGCCATCTATTCCAACCTTATACTTTGAGTCAACGTCTGGCAGCGGGAGGCTTGCAGGGATGTCTATAAACGCCGTACCGGTTTCCCCCACGATGCGGAAACGATATCCGGCAGCATTGGCCATGCCGTTCCAGCTGTATTTGATTTTGGCAGGGTTGTAGGCGGCCTGGGCGCTAAGCTTGGGGGCGGCGGGGACATTCACCCGCTGGCTCTTCACGGCGGAGGGTTTGCTGGGCACTTCATCATCCCAGATCGGGCGCACGGTGTAGCTGTATGTGCGGCCGTTGTATAGGCCGTTGTATGGGTAGTATTCTCGGTCGAACGGGTCGGTGAATGTTTGGGCCGGACTTGCGGTGGCAGGTATCAAAAATGTTGTGGCGTTCACATTCAGGTTGTCTGTCCGGCGTATTTCATAGCGCACCGGCGAGATACCGGCGGTACCTGCCGTGGCCTGCGGCGCAGTCCAGCTAAGCACCAGCGCCCGGGGGTTTTTCTCATGGGGCTTGACGCTCAGGTTGGTCACGGTCGGCCTAAGTCCCGGGTCTTCCAAGGTCACGGAAGCAAAGCTCCAGCGGGCATAATCCCATTCCCACTCGTCCCAATCCACATATCGCGGACGCACGGCAAAACGGTGCTCTTCAAAGCCCAGGTCACCCCACACATAGGCAAAAGAGCCAGGGGTGTCCGTCTGAATGGACTCGTCTCCACTGTCTATAAATTCCACGCCATCCTCAATTATGACCCCGTCCACCAAATGGGCGATTTCAAACCCGTCTGGTGTGCTACCCGGAAGCATATCCCAAGTGAGGCGGACGGAAGCGGCCTTGTTCTTCTCCGCCTTCAAATTGCCCACGGGCTGGAAGGGTTGCGTGTAGCCCAGACTCCCTCTCACAGCAGCCTCCACATTCACGACCCCGGCCGCTGTCTGCTCGTCCGGGCCGCTGTCGTGGACATCCGTGGCGGTACCGTATAGGATGCCGGCCACTTGGTCCGCCGTCAGGCTGGGGTTGGCATGGAGCATCAGGGCGACCGTTCCGGCGACCACGGGTGAGGCCATGGAGGTGCCATTCATAAGGTCATAGCCAGGGTAGTCCCGGCTTAAGTATTCTTGTCCGGAGGGAACGGGGCCCCAGACTATGTAGCCGGGGGCGGAGATGTCCTTTGCCCATCCATAACTGGAGCTAAGCGTGCGCGGGTTTACGCCAACCCGCCAATCTACGGGGGTATTCGGCAAAACAGGATGGCCTGGACCCTCCCAGCTAACATTATTATGCTTGACACTGATGACACTGATGACACTATCAAAATCCGAAGGGTATGCGGGGGGATTAGGTTCTTCGAGCTCGTCGCTGCCGGAGTTGCCGGCCGCGGCAACGACGACGATGTCATGGGCCCGGGCCAAATTTATTGCCTCCTCCAGTAATTCGTCGCCTCCCCCGTCGTCCCAGTCGTCATAGCCGAGACTCATGTTTATTACTTGCGCGCCTTCCCGTATGGCGTAGTAGATGCCCTCCACAATGCTGAGGGTGGATGCGCCGGGATACTCATTTTCTTTCGCATCCCACTGGAAGACATTGATGGGCAAAATATCCACCTTGCCGGCCGCCACGCCCACATCGCCCCGGGCATTATTCGCCGTGGCCCCAATCAGGCCGGCCACGTGGGTGCCGTGGGAATCGGGCGGATCCAGTTTGGGCAGATGCGTGGCCTGGTAGTTGCGGTACTGTATATTGACGGCCTTATCCCTTAGCAGGGCTGCTTGCAAATCTGCATGGTCCAAATCTATCTGGGTGTCAATAACCGCCACGCGGGTGTTGGGGCCTGGATGGCCGTCCAGGGCGTCCCAGGCATCAAAAGTGCCAATACGCCCATGGTGCGAGGGCCAGGGCACGCCGGTGGCCGGCCAATCGTTGTTCAGGATGGGGTCATTGGGCGGCGTGGCCGCCAGGGTTTGATAGACGTAGAGCGGTTGTGCGTATTTGAGCAGCGGGCTTTGTTCATATTCGGCTATCGCCGCTTTCACACCCATGCCCGCCGGCAGATCGACCACGGCTATTTTTTGTATGCCGTCGCCCAGTTCGGACACGGATACTATTTCACCGGAGTAGGCGCTAAACGCCTGGGACACGTTTTGCTCGGAGAAGGTGGACAGGGAGCCGTTGTCGGAGAGTTCCTCCGTGTCCCGGAAGACCAGCAGTATTTGGCCGGACGCATAGTACCCATCCGTACCATCCCGGTCGCGGCCTCCTATGTCCACGCTGTGCTCTTCCAGTAGGTCAAACAGACCCGCGTCCGCATTCTCGTTTTCGTTTTCTTCCGTGTTTGTGTTTTCTTCTTCTTCGTTTTCTTCTTCGTTTTCTTCTTCGTTACCGGGTTCGTCTGTTTCCTCATTAGGCTCAGGGCCACTACCCGGGTCTTCGGTTTCACCCTCTTCATTGCCGGGTTCATCCGTGTTTTTATTTTCGTTTTCCCCGTTTTCCCCGTTTTCCCCATTGCCGGGTTCTTCCGTACTTTCGTTTTCGTTGCCCGGGCTTAGAGTTTCGTCGTTGCCTTCATCGCCCGACGATCCCTCAGAAACGCCCATTTCACTGGGGGGGGGGGAGATGTTTTCGTTGCCCTCAGTGCCCGTGAAAAGACCCAAGTCGCCTATCGTTTCCCCGGCGGCGTTTGTAGATGGGATGCCGCTAAAGGTAGAAAAAGCGAGGGCAAACACCAGCGCTACCGCAAGTATGCGGCGGAAATTCTTGACACTTTTTCGCATAATAAAACCTCCATTCGTCATTGCTAACGCCTAACACTATAAATAACTCGCAACATCTGGTTAACAGTAGAAGTATTATATACCATAAGGGCAGAGAATGCAAATAAAAAATTGACAAAAGTAATGATTATGTGTAACATGGTTATTTGTATACAACAACATTATTAGAAACATTATTAGAAACGGAGGAAGTATTATGAAAAAGAGTAAGAGTATTTTCGGTTTGGTCTTGGTGTTTGCCTTGATGACAGCCAGCCTTGCGGCTTGCGGTAGCTCCGGCTCCGGGAAGTTCATGATAGGCGGTATTGGCCCCCTGACCGGCGGCGCGGCCACCTACGGCATGGCCGTACAAAATGGTGCCCAGATCGCCGTGGATGAAATCAATGGTGCCGGCGGTATAGACGGTGTCGAGATTGAGTTCAACATGCAAGACGACGAGCACAACGCCGAAAAGGCGGTAAACGCCTACAACACCCTGAAAGACTGGGGCATGAACATCCTGATGGGTACGGTAACCAGTAGCCCGTGCACGGCCATTGTACCCCTGTCCTCGGCTGACAACTTGTTCCAGCTCACGCCGTCCGCTTCCTCGACGGAGATACTGGTCGGTAACGACAATGTCTTCCAAGTATGCTTCATCGACCCGAACCAAGGCATAGGCTCAGCGGAGTATATCGGCCAGACCGGTATCTATGCCAACGATGGCTCCATGGTCTCCAATGTGGCGGTCATATATGACTCCTCTGATGTATATTCTTCGGGTATTTATGCAAAATTTGCCGAAGAAGCTGGCAATCAGCCCTTTGACATCGTTGCCACGGAAACCTTTACCGCCGATTCCAACACCGACTTTTCCGTGCAGTTGCAAAAGGCCCGCGATGCAGGCGCACAACTGATTTTCCTGCCCATATACTATGAAGAGGCAACGCTTATTCTGACCCAGGCCGCCCAGATGGACTATAACCCCGTTTTCTTTGGTTGCGATGGTCTGGACGGTATCTTGGGCGTGGAAAACTTTGATACCTCGCTGGCCGAAGGCGTCATCTTACTGACCCCCTTCGTGGCGGATGCCGCCGATGCCAAAACACAGGCTTTCGTGGCCGAATACCAAAATCGCCATGGCGAAATCCCCAACCAGTTTGCCGCCAATGCCTACGATGCCATCTATATCTTCAAGGCATTGATTGAAAGCAGCAACGCTGCGGCCACAATGAGTGTCAGCGAGCTGGGTACTGCTCTTAAAACGCAGATTGTCGGCTCCTTTTCCTTCGATGGCCTGACCGGCGACAGCATGACCTGGAGTGCAAACGGCGAAGTCCGCAAAGCCCCTAAAGCCGTCGTTATCATCGATGGGGTGTATGTAGGGTTGTAGGTTAGCAAAATAACCCCCAAAAAAAGGGCGCGGAGGGAATCCGCGCCCTTGCCCATTTAGAAATTGTTTAGTCGATTCACTGCCGAGAACAGGGCGCGGACGGAGGCGCGGGTGATATTGGAACTGACCCCGACGCCGTGCGCCACCGCGCTATTTTCGGCGTTCAGCAGATGGATGTAGGCCGCCGCCTGCGAATCGGCGCCACTGCGCAGGGCGTGCTGCTCATAGTCCAAGACCTTCATGTCCACGCCGGTAATCTTCTGCAAGCCGCGCTTGACGGCATCGATGGGGCCGTTGCCCGTGGCCTCGAAGCTTTTTTCCACACTGTCACATATATATGTCACATACACCAAGGTGTCCAGCTCGCCCTCCACGCCAGAAGCCGGGGCAACATCCTCCACCTTCAACTTGCGGAAGTGGAAGGGGGTTTTGGCATCCAGGTAGGCGGCCTTGAATCTGGCCATGATTTCATCCGGTGCCACCTCGCCCTGCTTTTCGGATATTTCCTGTATCATAAGCGAAAATTCCTTATGCATGGCCTTGGGCAGCTTAAAACCAAAGCAGCTATCCATGATGAAGGCGACGCCGCCTTTGCCCGACTGGGAGTTTATCCGCACAATGGGCTCATACTTGCGGCCGATGTCGGCGGGGTCTATGGGCAGATAGGGTACCTGCCAATAGGGGCCGCCGCGTTCTTTCATCGCCGCCACGCCTTTGTTTATGGCATCCTGGTGGGAGCCGGAAAAGGCGGTAAAGACCAGCTCGCCCGCGTAGGGATGGCGGGGGTGGACGGGCAGTTTCATGCAACGCTCATATATCTCGATAATGTCATCCACATGGGATAAGTCCAGCTCGGGGTCTATGCCCTGCGAAAACATATTGTAGGCAAGGGTCAGGATATCGACATTGCCCGTCCGCTCACCGTTGCCAAACAGGGTACCCTCAATGCGGTCGGCTCCGGCCAGCAGGGCCATTTCCGCCGAGGCCACGCCGGTGCCACGGTCGTTGTGGGGATGGACGCTGAGGATTATCGCCTCGCGATCTTCAAAGCGGCTATTCATCCATTCGATGCGGTCGGCAAAAACATTCGGGGTGGTCATTTCTATCGTGGCGGGGAGGTTTATGATGAGGGGGTTTGCCTGTGTCGGGCCCCACTCGCGCTGCACGGCCGTGCAAATGTCCAGGGCAAAAGGCAGTTCCGTACCGGTAAAGCTCTCGGGCGAATATTCCAAAAGTATGCGTCCGGGAAAATCCCTCGCCCGCTCCTTGACCAGACGCGTACCCAGCGTGGCAATGTCAATAATGCCCTGCTCGTCCTTTTGGAAGACGACATCGCGCTGGAGGGTTGAGGTGGAGTTATAGATATGGACTATCACCTCGTCCAAACCTTCGATGGCTTGGAAGGTACGCTCGATTAAATCCGCGCGGCATTGGGTCAGGACCTGGAGCCGCACCCCCGGCGGGACGAGGCGGCGATCCACCAGCTGGCGGATAAAGTCGAACTCAATCTGGCTGGCGGCGGGAAAGCCTACTTCAATTTCCCGGAATCCTAATCTTATCAGAAACTGAAAAAACTCGATTTTCTCGGAAACGGCCATCGGCTCTATCAGGGCCTGGTTGCCATCGCGCAAATCGACACTGCACCATATCGGGGCCCGGCTTATTTCGTTGTCAGCCCAGGTTCGCTCCGGGAGGGAGGGGGCGGGGTTGCGGACGTAGCGTTTGTAGTTCATAACCTATTCCCCCAAGCCGTTTTCTATCGCTTCCATCAAGGTCTTTAGTGCCTCTTTCTCATCCTCGCCCTCGCAGACGAACTCCACTTCATCCCCGCATTTCACACAGGCACCCAGGACGGAGAGGACGCTTTTGGCATTGGCGGTACTGGACCTAAAATTAAAGGTAATGATGGACTTAAATTGCATGGCTTCTTTACACAAGATGCCGGCCGGCCGTAGATGCAACCCGGTCGGATTTTTGATGATTACCTTTTGACTTACCATTCCAGTAGACCTCCGTGAGATAACTCGCGTCATTGCGGGCTCGACCCGCAATCTCGTTTTCATAACTTACCTTACACTGCCAGAATAACACGTATCCACATCATAGCATTGAATAAAAAATAAAGCAAGCAAAACGGCGGGGGCGTGCTCCCATAAATCCGGTGCTGCCCCCGCCCTACTAGTTGCCGTCATTGATTCAATTGCCCGTGTATTCCTCGTAGTCCAAGACACCTTCAAAGGTGAAGATGACGTCTTCGCCCGGCTCCACTTGCTTATCGCCCTCGGGCCTGAGATATACGTAGAAGGGGCTTTCCTGATTAAGCGCACCGCTTCTCGTGTAGCTTTCCACGACCTCATTTGGTTGGATGACGCGACCGAAGATGTTATGGATGTTGTTTTCCACGCTCAAATAATAATTATCATCGCTCGAGGTTGTCTCCACATTAAAGCCCGTCAGGACGATGGGTTTGGTTCCCGTATTCTGGATGGAATACTGGATGCTGAGGTTAGGATGATAATCCGGGGTGCCGCCGACGAGGAAATTGCCAAAATTGGCTTCAATCACCATTTTTTGATTCGGCACGCCGTCCACTGCCTCGAGGCGGGCATCAGCATATGAGCCAGTAATATCGGCCCCATCGGTATGCTCCTTCACCGAGTGGAACTGGAGCTGGACCGTGTCCGTCGCACCGGTGCCGCTGAGGGTGCCCGTGCCGGTGAAGAACAAGGTGCCGGTGATGGCCGCATAGGCGAAGCCGCCGACCAGGGCCAGGGCGAGGACGAGGGTAACGATGGCGAGGGTTTTTTTGTTTAATTTTCTGTTCATGTGTTTATTCTCCTATTATTCGATGTTTACCATACAGCGGGCGACCGAGACGGTCGCCCCTACAGGGTGGGCGGTGTCTATCACATGGAGGGCGGCAGATTGCCGCCCCTACATTAGTTGGACCCCGTCCATTCCTCATACTCCAGTTTCAGCTCAAAAGTGAATGTGACATCGTCTTCCGGAGCAGATTCCGGGCCATCTACCTGTAAAGATGCGGCGAGGGGCATGCTGCTACTCCCGACTACGACTGTTTCATAGATGTCGCCCGGCTCAATGACAATCAGCACATTTTCTGCATTATGCAGTGTGGTAACCGGACGCAGCCTATAATCCGGATTACTGGAATGCGACGACGTCCAAGTCTCCTTTACCACCCGGACGGGCCTGTCGCCGGTGTTTTCCAGCGTAAAGGGGATTTCCAGAAAGCCTTCGGTGTTGACAAAGGTGGCATCAATTACTATCCTCTGATTCGCTAAGCCATCAAAGGATTCCAGCGTGGATGTGGCATGTGAGCCCTGGGAGTTTGTCACGTTTTCTTCCACCGAATGAAACTGTAGCTGCACGGTACCCGGGCCACGGCCCTGCAGGGTCACATCGCCCGTGAAGAATAGGGTGCCGGTGACAGCGGCGTAGACAAAGCCACCGGCAAGGACCAGGGCGAGGATGACAATCCCGCCGATTATCAGTTTTTTGTTTTTGTTTTTCATGTTTGCTTTCTCCTTTTTTGTTTAATTAATTTGCTCCCGTCCATTCCTCATACTCCAGTTCCAGCTCGAAGGAGAATGTGACATCGTCTTCAGGAATAACGGCCGAGCCATCCAGCAGTATCTCCACACAGAGGGGCACGGATTTCCATGTTTCGCTAATCTCGCCCGGTTCGATGACGAACAGGTCATATCCGGCCTCTTTGAGCGTGGTATCCGCATGAATATAGTAATCCGGATTACTGCTTGTCTCATTTTTTATTTCCTTTGTCACCCGGACGGGCCTGTTGCCGGTGTTTTCGAGCGAAAAGGGGATGGTCAGCTTGTCGCCGAAATCGGCGGCAGTGAGGAAGGTGGCTTCCACTACCATCTTCTGATTCGCCACACCGTCCACGGACACCAGCGTGGCTTTGGCGTGGGAGCCGCTGGGGTTTGTCACGTTTTCTTCCACCGAATGAAACTGTAGCTGCACGGTATCCGGGCCGCGGCCTTGTAAGGTCGAAGTTCCCGTGAAGAAGAGGGTGCCGGTAATGGCGGCGTAGGCGAAACCGCCGACCAGGACCAGGGCTAGCACTACCAGCACGATGGCCAGGGTTTTCTTGTTGCTTTTGTTTTTCATTTTTTCCTCCTTGTTAGTGTTTGTTTTGTTATTTTGCGCGCATGATGCTTAGTGTTGCCATTCTATCATGGAAAATATGTTTGTGGTGAAAAGTCGCATATTTAGGACTTTTAACAGTAGTCAGTGGTCTTCCAACCTCGTCATCCCGCAAATCTTTAATGCGGGATCCCCTGAATGTGGCGGTTACTTTCTGGTGGGGGCCCCGCAGAAAACGCGAAGCGTTTTACGGACATTGCGGGGTGACGGTTAGGGCGTATATACCAGATCGTAAGTATAAGCACTGCCGTCGGCGATGACGACAAACCACGCCCCGGTGTCATCTTGGTGGCAGAGAATGTGCTTGCCGCTGTTGATGGCCAGCTTCAACAAATCGTTGAAATTATTGACCGGTGTTTGCACATATGCCTTGATGTCCGCGGCCTCTTTGGAGAAGACAATCTCATCGGAATATTTGCGGAAGATGGTGCCCGCCTCGCGGCGTTTTTCGCATTTTTCCTGGCGGTAGCGGTAAATACCAAAGCAAAGGCCAAATATCAGTCCGATCGCCGCGATGATGGTGATGCTTATTGCGGCTGTTCCCGGCCGCCCCATTGTATAACGGATCAGGGAGATGTCCTTACTTATGTCGCCCTGTATTTCCGGGGAGAACACCTCATCGGACAACGGTATGAGGAGGGATACCACCACAGTCTCATACCCATCCATCTCGGGAAAATGAAGCTCATAGTTAAAATTTATCAACAGCTCGGCAGAGAAGTCTATCGCCCGGACGGAGCGGACATCCTCCGTGGCCATCGTGGCCGCATCGGCGGCCTCAAAGGCCTTGTAGCTTTCTATATGGTGCTTGGGGTCTATGCGGTAAGCCCCACCGGGAACGTCCTCCGGCCCGCTCCCAAAGGACACAGTGGCCCAATTCAGCTCGCCCGTCTTTTCATCAATGAGCGTGGACTCGCGATATACGATAGGATCGGTAGTACGGTCGCCGCTTGCTTGATGCCTGATAATTAGGGTTTCATCGACGCTATAATGATATTGCATCGGCGTCTCCTGGGATATGTCCACGGAGAATGCATTATTCACTTCCACAAAATCCGTGAAGGACATCAGGTAATGCAGGTCATGGTCGGCGGGACCTGGCCCAAAGAAGTCATTATCCAGATAATTCACCGTGAAGCCGACATCGTTTTGGGCCGTGACATCGATGGTTCCGTCGGTACTCATCAGGGCCGCCACGTAGCGGATGACCTCGAATTGCAAAATGATGATCAGCACCGCACAAACCGCCGCAAGGATGAGGTAAGGGTACTTGGAAGAGAGTAGTTTTTTCATGGATGCGAGTTTCTCCTTTCGCTTCGTCAATGGAATACATTATATATTATCACAAAGGGCCAGCCCACGTATGGCAGGTAGCCCCTGGCAATGCCAATGACTTGCTCTTGGGTGACCGGATATGAATCCGGCCTGTCATTGGCATCACCTTTCGTGATATACACGCGTTCACCTGCGGCATTATAGTCAAACTCGATAGCCCGGTGCAGCCGTTCCGCCCGCCCGTAGCTATAGTGGATGATGTCCCCTTTTTGCACTGTGGCCAACACTTCATTGGCTTTCACTTTCTCCACAATGGCGATCGACCCTTGGTCAATCGTTCCCGTCATCGAACCCGTCAGGACGCTGACGGTGTAGTAGGGGAACAGCCGCATATTAAAGGCCAGGATTAATAAGATGATGAGGATGGGAACGATCATGCCCGAAAAGCTCGCCCTCTGGTTTCTGTTCCAGCGCCGCTCCCTTAGCATCTCCGCCCTGCTGCCGCCGGCGGTGAATAGGTGGTGGATGATGGCCGTCACGAACATCAGGGTGCAGATTAAGGCAGACCAGGTGGCCTTATTCGTGGCCGGCAGATAGGGGAGCAGGGCGGGACTCAACGCATATACCGCATGGAGCAGCAAAACACTTTTCAGCGATCCGACATAAGCCATGTAGGTCAGCAGAACATTCAACATCAAGGGGGGTAATACAGCGGTGAAGAAAAATCCCGCCGCCCCGTCTATTCCGTAGTTTATCGCACTGCGCAAGCCATCAATCTGCACATAGATGTTGATGGCGGTAATGATTGCGGCATAGGCGGCCCTTCTTTTGGCGGGGGCATTTCTGATAATGCCATAGCGTATCAACTCCGAAAGCAGCACATAGGAGCCTATCGTCCATAAATTGATGAAAAACGACCGCGTCCCCGTCATCATCCCGTTTGTGGCGTAGCCATCTACTAGCGACATGACCAGCATCAGGGCAAAGTACATTAGGGAGCCTATCGCCGCCACCATGAACGTTTCGTCCTTCTTCCGAATGGGGCGCTGGTTATTGCCATTCACAAAATACAATAAAATCACGGCTCCGCAGTATATGATTGGACGATAAAACTGTTCAATGCGGGCGGCATAGGCAACGGGCACGAGCAGAGAAAACGTTCTGGTAGCTATCAGAATGATAAAAACAGCAATATAGGCGATGTCTTTCGCGTAATATGATTTAGTGTACTCTCTCATAGGGTAGTTTTATGTCGAATTGATATGGTCGACCTAGCTCTATATCGTCCACATTCATATCCTTAAAGTTTATTGACATTGTGTATGCGCCGCTCTCCTCGGCAGGAATGGTCTCACCCGGGGATATTGTCACACCCGCCGCGTTCCGGTACGTGCCGTGCATGTATGGCAGTTTTCCGCCGTCGGTGCTTAGGCCGCTCACGGTGGCTGCATAATTTCCCACATTGCGCAGGCGGAAGTAGAAAGTCAAAATATCCTCCACATCCTCGAATGTCGCCTCTATGCGGATGACCTGGTTCATCTTACCGTCTTCCGATGAAAGCAACATTGTACCTATCGAGCCACCTTTTGCCGAAACTTCGTTTTGCTCGACGAGGAAATGTACTTCTGATGTGTCGATACTGCCTTGGATTCGGGCATGGCCCGAATAAATCAAGTTCCCTGATACGGCGGCGTAGGCACCGGAGCCGATGAGTAAACATGTTAGCACGAGTACTGCCGACGTTAGTATTCGTTTGTTCTGCAAGCTGTTGCTTAATAGAGGGCGCATAGGGTTGTCCTTTCTATACGGGTGGGGGCGGACGACCGGTAACGGTCGTTCCTGCGGTGCGGGGTAGGGGTTTATTCGCTGTCGGGAGTGGAGCCGCCGGAGTCATCGGAGCCGGGTCCGGGTGTCGGATCCGACCCGGGTGTGGGGCTGGGCTCAGGCGTGGGTTCATCGCCGGGTTCGTCACCGGGTTCGTTGCCGGGTTCGCCGCCGGGCTCGCCGCCGGGTTCATCGCCGGGTTCATCACCGGGTTCGCCGCCGGGTTCATCGCCGGGTTCATCGCCGGGCTCGCCGCCGGGGTCGTCACCGGGTTCGTCGCCAGGCTCGCCGCCGGGGTCATCACCGGGTTCGTCACCGGGTTCGGGCTTTTCCTCCCCCAATGAGTTGACCACCACAGTGCCTTTGATACTGAGGGTTCCCACTGATGCCGCGTGGACAAAGCCCAGGCTCAGGACAAAGGTCAGGGTGGCTGCCAGGATGGGAATGAATTTTTTGAGTTTGCGCTTTCTGTACATGGGTTTTCCTCCGTTTTGCTGGCGGACGACCGGGGGCATCGCCCCCTGTGGGGGCGGTCGTTCCTACGGGATACTGGCGGGCGACCGAGGACGGTCGTCCCTACAGGGTGCGGGCGGACGACCGGGGGCATCGCCCCCTGTGGGGGCGGTCGTTCCTACTCGCGCTCGAATATGTATCCTTTGTTATATTCGGCGTAGATGGTGTAGCCGCTGCCGTATATTTTTTTGCGCAGGCGGTAGATGGTGTTTTTCAGGGCCCTGGTGTCACCCATGGCGGGCACTCCCCATACGCTTTCATAGAGATATTCCCCGGTAAGGGGTAAGTCTTCATGGCGGATGAGCAACAGGAGCAGGCTGAATTCCCTATGCGATAATGCTATTTCGTCCTCGCCGATACGGGCCCTAAGCAGTTTTGTGTCCACAACCAGCTCGCCGCGGCGTATCAGATTGCTCCCCTCACGTCGCCCGATGGCATTTTTTACCCGTTCGCGCAACAGTTTGATGGCGTAGGGTTTCACCAGATAATCATCGCCGCCGGAGCGTAGTCCTTCGAATTCACCGCCAGGGTCGCCTGTCGCCGTCAGAAATATGATATGGGCGGCCGTCACATCGCGGATTTCCCGGCAAAATTCCACGCCGCTGCCATCCGGCAGTCCCACGTCCAGCAAGATTATGTCGGGGTCGCCCGTGGAAAGGCAGTCGCGGGCAGCAGCCAGGGTCGCGGCTTCCGTGACCGCGTAGCCTTCTTTTTCCAGCACCTTGCGGTTTATGTGGCTTAGGTTTATGTCATCCTCGACGATGAGGACGCTGGGTTTTTCGGGCATGTGTGTTGTCCTATGGGTGCGGGCGACCGAGGGCGTCCCTACGGGGTTATTCCCTGAGTCATGAGGCCCCGCATTAAAAATTTGCGGGGTGACGATGTAAGCAGGGGGCCCCGCATTAAAAATTTGCGGGGTGACGATGTAAGCATGAGGCCCCGCATTAAAAACTTGCGGGGTGACGGGTCATAAAATTATGCATTATCCTCCAGCGGCAAATGGAAAGATACGGTGCAGCCTTTGCCTACTTCGCTATCTATCATAATTTCGCCGCCATGGGCTTCGATGATTTCACGGCAGATAAACAGGCCGTAGCCCTGCCCGCCCTCGCGGTAGGACACGCCGCGCCCAAAGATGCCGGGCAGACGTTCCGCGGGGATGCCGCTGCCGGTGTCACTCACGCTGATGCAAACAAAACCCGGCTGCGGGCAACTCGCAACTTTCAGTATAATATGTCCGGCCGTTGTATGCAAGTCTGCATTGCGTAATAGGTTGAAAATAATCTGTGTCAGTTCATCATAGTTGCCCAGTACGAAAAACGAGGTGTCTTCCGGCATATCCATCAACAGCTCTATGTTTTTGCGTGCCAAAAACTTGGTGTAGAGTCCGCCCACATTGCCTATCAAGGCGGCCATGTCCACGCGATGCCGACTGATATGATAGTCATGCGCAAAAATGATGCGGCGCATATCCTCAGTCATGTCCGCCAAACGCTGGGCTTCCTGGGCAATGACGTTTAAGTTGTTTATATGGTCCGGCTCCGCGCCCTGGCGCTCACCCTCCTCGGCGGCAAACTCGGCAAAGCCCTTTATTACCGCCAGCGGCGTCCGCAGCTCATGCGACACTGTCCGCATCATCTCGCTCTTTAGATGGTCAACGCGTTCTTGCGCCGCGTTCTCTGCCTCCAAGCGGGCGTTTTCCGTGATATTATCCAGCATCCTGAACAGCAGCCAATAAATCGCGAAGGATAAGTAGGTCAAGGGAATGAAGGTAAAGGCAAACAGGGCGTTCGTGATACCGCCCTGGAAAAAATAAAAGTGGATATAGACAACGATGAAGGCAAAGATCAGGGGAAAGAGGAACAGACCCTTCATGTTATGGCTGTTAAACTCGCGCAGACGCGGGGCCAAAAGCGTGGTGGCTGCTACTATCATGGCGGTATAGAACACCAAGCGGATGAAAATCATCAAAAGCGGTATCTGCCATATCCCGTTCTCCAGCATCTGCATGACCGTGACATCCTGCGACACGAAGATGATGACCTCTATCCCGCCCAGGACAGAGCCGGCATGGACGGCAGCGGCGAGGACGAACAGCAGCTTATGGCTGCTGTGATTGACGGTTTTTGTATAATAGAGGAAAAAGAGGGGGGCGAGCAGGAGCATCATGATGTTACCGCTGGCGTCGAAACCCGTGTTTATGAGCAGGATGGTATGGAAAACGGAAAAACAGACGGAAGCAAGCATCACTTCGATGATGATCTTCCCGAAGCGGCGTTTCAGGCTATCCAGAAAGGGTATGTATGCGAGCAATGCGACCATGGCCATGCTGAGGGCAAAATCCAACATCCATGCCAAGTTAGTTGTTGTTAAGTACTTTTCCATGCCGTGATTATAGCATGAAAGAAAGTGCTGCTATAGAAAGTCGCAAAAATGTGACCTTCGTGGACCAAGGCTACTTTCAGGGGGCCCCGCATTAAAGATTTGCGGGGTGACGTGCGTGGACCTTCGGTCCACGTGGAAGAACGCATAAAATGCTTCGCATTTCCGCGTTCTTCCGGGTTTTCGAGTTGCGAAGGATTATAACATCACATCCTGAATCAACGTGGCCAGGGCCTTGGCGTCTTTGGTGATCATGGCCTTGTCCTTGCCTTCGATCATCACCCGCACCAGCGGCTCGGTACCAGAGGGGCGTATCAGCACCCGGCCGCTACCGGCGTACTTTTCCTCCAGGGCCTTTATTTTTTCCGCAATTTCGGGATAGTCCATGTAGCCGTCTTTTTTATGATTGGGCACGGTGGCCCCCACCAGGGCTTGTGGCAGGACTTCCATCACCGTCCTGAGCTCGGCCAGGGGCTTTTTCGTCTCGACCATCACCCGCATAAGATGCAGGGCGGTGATGAGACCGTCGCCAAATTTAGAGTCGCTGGGGAAGAGGATGTGCCCGGACTGCTCGCCGCCGAGGCTCGCCCCAATCTCGCGCATACGGGCGATGACATAGCGGTCGCCCACCTTCGTCTGCTCGATTTTGATGCCGTTTCTTTCCGCCATCTGGAAAAAGCCCAGGTTGCTCATCACCGTGGCGACGATGGTATTGTTATTTAGCTCGCCCCGCTCCTTCATGTGCAGGCCGCAGATGGCCATGATGGTGTCGCCGCAAAGGGTTTCGCCTGTTTCATCCACGGCCAGGACGCGGTCGGCATCGCCATCGAAGGCCAGGCCGATGTCGGCTTTTTCGGAAACCACCCGGGCTTTTAATTCTTCCATGTGGGTGGAGCCGCAGTTGGCGTTTATGTTCGTGCCGTCCGGGCTTATGTGTATCGCCACCACCTGGGCGCCCAGTTCCTTTAGCGCCTCCACGGCAGTATAGTGGCTGGCACCCTCGGCACAGTCCACGACAATCTTTAAGCCCGTAAGCTCCGGGTTTAGTTTCTGGATGACGCGGTTGATGTAGTCCTCGCAGGCATCCTGGCGGTATTTTATCTTGCCGATGCGGGCACCGATGGGGAGCTTTATTTTATTCATGCCATTTTTTAAGACGTTTTCGATCTCGTCTTCCAGCTCGTCCGGCAGCTTTGCACCGCTGCCGTCGAAGAATTTGAAGCCGTTAAACTCCATCGGATTATGCGAGGCGGTGATGGCCACGCCGGCTTCGACCTTATATTTGCTGGTCAGATAGGCGATGGCCGGGGTGGGTGCGACACCGATATAGACGGCATTGGCACCGGCCGAGCAGATGCCGGCCATCAGGGCGCTGGCCAACATGTCGCTGGAGATGCGCGTGTCACAACCGACCATGATGGTGGGCCGGTGGTCATCGTTTTTCTTGGCCAACACATATGCGCCGGCTTGGCCCAGCTGCATGGCCATTTGGGGGTTTAGGTCATCGTTGGCGACGCCGCGGATGCCGTCTGTGCCGAAAAGTCGTGCCATATTAGTAACCATGCCTTTCCAATAAACCGCGATGTTTTGTGTCTACGCCTCTTTTGGGGCGTAGGCACAAAACTCGCACGTGAAGAACGCAGTTCTTCACGCTATTCCTCATATTCCAGTATGTGGGTGAGAACCAGTACCGTGTTTGTGACCGCGATATCGGGGCCGGGAGTGAGCGAGACCGGTATCTGATAGTTGCCCGCCGAAAGCTGCAAAATATTGCGGTCGTCCATCCAAGCGGCAATGTCCAAATATCCATATAGCTCAGCCGGATTCACCGCATCTATGTCGCTTTGCAGGCCCACCAGGGTAAACGCGGAACTTTCTTCAAAATCATCAAAGCTGGCGTAAAAGCCGGCCGGCATATTCTGGACACGCAGTTGCGATGGGCTCAGGGTGATGGAACTCGTCACTTCTTCTTCCACGCCCACCAAAATCCGCAGCATATTATCAGAGGGATTCACCAAGCGGACATTGTTTGGCAGATAGGTATTGAGGTCCACATTCACAACCAGCGTCTCGGTGGCCCCTTCCACGTCTGTTATCTCGCCAGGGATCCGGATGGCATCCAGGGTTCTAAACACACTGGCGGGCCCGGCCACCAAAATCTCATTGCTGCTTATTTCCACGACCCCATTACGGCGATAGCCAGGGGCCGGAGTACCGCTTATGTCAAAACGGATGGGAATACTCTCCACTTCCAGTATCTGTATGCGCACCGAAGCGGAGCCTTCGTTTTGGCTTATCCGGTCCGTGGATATACGGTGGCCATTTATGTCATAGAGGATGATGTCTGCCGTGGTGGATATGTCGCTGGTAAAACCCGTGATGTCCACGCCAGCCTCGGCGTATGAGACCGTACTGACCAATGATTCCGGCCCGCTGATGGTAACGCTGTTGGGATCGACGCTAATGTCGCCCTGCATATAACCTTCCACTATCTCGCCCGTGGCCGTGGCGCGTACCATCAGATTGCGCGTCCGCCTGTCCTCTATATTCAGTTTCAGGATGTTGGATGTGCCGCTGATGGTGTTTATGTCCGAAGGATTTACATTGTCCACGGTCAAGGTGATGGAAACGGTATCCAGGCTGCTTAAGTCCGCAATGTCGGCGCGGGCTACGATATTATTGTTGGTGATGGTGCTAATGATTGAACGCGGAGCCCGCACCGTGACCCGGTCTATGATGTCGGTGTTCTCCAATACCTCGTAGACACGGTTACTCTCATCCAGCAGATAGGTATTAACAATCCGCACGGGAATGTTATCGTAGTTGCGGCTGTCCACCGGGTCTTCCAGGTTGGTCACAATAACCCAAAAAAAGGCAGCAAATACCACGGATCCGATTTTTAGGCCCAAGTTTTTCATCCATCTATGCTCCATTTGCTGCTTCCCTTTTTTTAGCTTTGCGCGGTTTTTTCTCTTCTTCTTTTTTATCCTGGGCTTGTTTTAGTCTCTCCTTAAGCCCCGGTGCGTCCAGCCTGTTCATCCGTCCGCCATGGGCAACACTCATGCGTCCGCTTTCCTCGGACACGATGATGGTCACGGCATCGCATATTTCTGAAATGCCCACGCCGGCCCTATGCCTGGTGCCCAGTTCCTTGCTGAGTTCCTGATTGTCTGACAGCGGCAGATAGCAGGTCGCCGCCAAGATACGATCTCCGCGGATGATTACCGCGCCATCGTGCAGGGGGGTGTTATGCTCGAAGATGTTTACCAATAGCTGACTGGATACCACCGCATCTACTTCTATGCCCGTTCTGACATAATCTTGGAGGGGGGCGTCCTGCTCAATAACTATCAGGGCGCCGGTCTTTGTCTGCCCCATTTCACTGCAAGCCTTGACTATTTCTGTGATGGTGTGGTCGGAAAAACGGCCGCTCTCTGTTTTTGTGGTATCAAAGGGCAGCATGGAGGAGATGATATTTTTGCGCCCCAGCACCTCCAAAGCACGCCTGAGCTCCGGTTGGAGGATGACGACGATGGCTAGCACGGCCACGTTGATGACGTTTTTGACTATCCACAAGATTGTATTCATTTCAAAGATGGCTGCCACTAAAATAAAGATGGCGATAACCACCACGCCTTTTAACAGTGACCACGCACGGGTGGTTTTGATCCAGACCATCAGGGAATAGGCCAGAAAAGAAATAATGGAAATCTCCACGATGTCCGTCAGCTTGATGTAGTTGGGAATCGTGATGAGGTTATTATTCAGTACGATGTTCCATAGGTCGCGAAAGAATTGCATTTTTACTCCTGGTTTACTTCTCCGTAAGATTGCGCCCACGCACAGCGTGGGATGTCAAGCCCGCAATGACGTAGTGTGCATTACTCCCCTTTGCGTGGGCTGTGTATCTTCTTTACCTTTCTGGCCGGAGTGGCGACGGTTATTTTGGGCACCGCCTTCACGTAGTAGTAATATTCATCGTCTTCGAACTGGACTTTTTCTGCGCGGTTAAAGTCCACGTGGAAGGCGAAAAACTCGATTATCTTTGTCAGGGCGATGGCAATCAACATTGCCAGCACCGTGCCCCACACGTCCACCTGCGCGTCCCACATCAGGTCGCCCAGCAATAGCACCAGGATGCCCAGCAGGGAGCCGGTGACGGTTGCAATCAGCCAGCTATGGGCAATGGAGAGGCGTCTTATCAGGTAGACGACTATGATTATTGCCGCAAACGCTGCCACCATCACCAGCATCTCGCGGCTTTGCATGATACCGTCTATGATGTAGCGAAAGCGGACCGCCATGTCGTCTGCCGCCATTGCCGTGAGGGTGGCGATGTTGCCGACAATATAGGCCAGGGTATAGTATACGATGACGCCACAGGCTGCCGATACGGCCGATAGCGGGGTGGAGAGGAGGCCAAGGGCCAGGGGTATCACGTAGGGTATTTTTAAGTAAAAGCATATCGGCGTCAGCAAAAGCACCAGCGTATCCTTTGGCGAAAAGCGGTAGTAGAGCAAAAACATCAGGATGAACATCGCCGTTATCACCACCGCACATTCCAGTGAAACCGCATATAAGTGGGCGATGATAAAGGCCGCTGCCATGACCACGCTAAAGTTTTGCGGCATAAACGAACACATGAGGGCGGCTATCAGCACCACGGCGACACTGTCCAGTCTGGTCATGTAGCCCATTGTATCGTTTATGAACACCAGGACTAAAAACGAGAGGGCAAACTTAGAAAGCGGCAGCAAATAAACTTCATATTTGGCGATGAAGTATTTGATGTACTGTTTTGCGATGACAAGGTTGGCCATCTGGGGGAAGATGGGCTTTTTCACCCGTTTGCCTCCTTAAGGTCAGGAATCGTAGGGCACGACGACCTCGGCGGGCCGTTGGCCGGTGCTATGTTTCGTTTTTACCGCTTAGCTTGCGTAGGTTCAGATGGTAGTTTTTCAGGCTTTTCCGTGCCTTGTGATAGCGGTATGAATATATGACATAGGACAAGGCGGTGTATATGGCCACGACAACAAGATAATATTTCAGCGCTTCTTTGCCTATTTCGACCAAATCCATCTGATAGATGTCCAGCATCAGATCCTCAAAATGGTAGAAGATATATATGCCAACAACGATGGCGCAGGCCATTGTTGCGCAAATGACGGATTTTAGTAATTGGTAGCCGATATAATCAGCGCGGAAGTAGCTGCCGATGGTGACGTTTTTTTTGCCCGGCCCGCTTTCGTATGCCGCCAGCTTCGTCATCAGAATCACGCGTTCTTCATTAACCATACGACCATATCCTATAGGAATCGCATCCTGTCTTTGTCTGATTGCTTTTTCTTCGGCTCTTCCTTTACGACCGGCTCTTTTTTGTATACGCTGCTCAGGGTATTCGTCATTTCGATCTTGCATTTATCGCAATAGACACCGGCGCGTATCATCTCGCCACATTTTTCACAGGAGACGCGGATGGGGGAATCATCGGCAAACTGGAGGCGTTCTTCCCTAATCCACTGATTTATTTGCTTGATTTCCACTTCGCAGTCTTCTGAAACCATGTTGATGGTGGCTCCGCGATTATCCTGGATGTATTTTTTTACTTCCTGGAATTTTCTTTCGTTTTCGTCACGGCACAGCGGACAAATCGGAGGACCGATGACATGATTGAATATCCTTTTGCAATGTCTGCAATTACGCACGTTCATATATTCACCTCCTTATTTCCCGATGGCAAGGGTGACAAAGTACACCTTCTTCACACCGGAGCGCTTTAGCTCCGTTGCCATTTCGTCCATAGTGCTGCCGGTCGTATATATATCATCGATTATTATCACTGTTCTTAATTTTACATCATTTTGATTTATTTTGAAAGCCCTTTTCAAATTTATTTGCCTTTCCGCCAAATTTAACTTTTTCAGCGGGGCGGTGTGTTTTACCCGGCTTACCAGCTCGCAGTCCACGGGGATGTTTAGGCGCTTGGACAGCGCCTTTGCCAGCAAGGCGGCCTGGTTATAGCCGCGTCGGCGAAGACGCTTTGCGTGGAGGGGCACGGGGATTAGGCAGTCGGCATTAAACGAGCGTATTTCTGTTCCCAGATGCTCGTGGATTTTATCGGCGAAAAAATCCGCATACTCCTCACGACCGCTGTTTTTGAAACGATAGATGGACTCGCTGATACTTTCATACTCAAATAAGGCTATGCCGCGGTCATATGTATGCGTTCTCTTTTGGCAGCCCTCACAAAACTCGGCCTGTTTTTCATGCCGCGTGTACGCCAAGTGTTGACCGCATTTTAGGCAAGTGGGTTCGCGGACATACTGAAGTTTTGGCAGACAAGCTTTACAGGCCTTGCCTTCGTTTGATTTTACCGGCTCGTCACAGATGGGGCAGCGGAGCGGGAAGAATAAGTTTGATATAAGATTAAGGAATGACACTTTGCAACTCATGGATCCTCTCTTTCAGGCCGGTATGGCGCTGGGCCTGGGTGCTATTCTTTATCATGGCGGTGACAGTTTTTTCCTCGCCCAGGATGATGACCAGGCGGCGGGCCCTGGTGACGCCGGTGTAGAGGATGTTTCTGTTCATCAGCGGGGCGGGACCTTTTAGCAGGGGGAGGACGACGGCGGGATATTCGCTGCCCTGGGCCTTGTGTATGGTGATGGCATAGGCCATTTCCAGCTCCTCTAGCTGTCTGGCCTCGTACGTCACCATGCGCTGTTCGTCATATTCGACCCGCACGGTATTAAAGCGGGCGTTGATTTCGCGGATTAGCCCCAAATCGCCGTTGTAGATGCCCTGGCCCGTATCGACCACGATACCATTTTTACCCACGACCTCCCAGCTCAAATCATAGTTGTTTTTTATTTGCATGACCTTGTCACCTTCGCGGTAGAGGGTGTCACCGCTTTGGTACTCATTTTTTTTACTGCTGGCCGGATTGAGATTATCCTGTAAAATTTGGTTTAGGGCCGCCGCCCCCAGCGGACCTTTGCGCATCGGGGTGAGTACTTGTATGTCCAGGGGACCGGCATTGACATAGGAGGGCAGCTTTTCGGTAATCAGCTGTATCATGTGCTTGTAGATGACATTCACGTCCTGTCTTTCAAGAAAGAAGAAGTCGCGGCTCTTGTTGTCCAGCGTCAGGGCCTGGCCACGGTTTATGCGGTGGGCGTTTTGGACGATGTCGCTGGTCTTTGCCTGGCGGTATATTTTTGTGAGAAAGACCGTGGGGAGGGCCGCACTGTCTATGATGTCTTTTAGCACCTGACCCGGACCCACGCTGGGGAGCTGATCCATGTCGCCCACGAGAATCAGGCGCGTGCCGCATCTTACGGCCTTTAACAGGGCTAAAAACAAGTTGGTATCCACCATCGACATCTCGTCTATGATGATGACATCCGCCTCCAAGGGGTTTTCCGCGTTGCGTTCAAAGCGCAGCCTATGCTTGTCGGAGTCGCCATCTTGCGTCTTGTCGGCGGATAGGGTGCCGCCGGATATTTTCACTTCCAGCAAACGGTGCATGGTCTTTGCCTCGTAGCCGGTCATCTCCTGCATGCGCTTGGCTGCCCGCCCGGTCGGGGCCGCCAGCAGGATGTCTTTTTTTTCCGCAAGGAAAAATTGGATGATGCTGTTGATGATGCTGGTCTTGCCCGTGCCGGGGCCGCCGGATATAATCACCACCCCCCGGCGGACGCTTTCTTTGATGGCCCTAAGCTGCTGCTCGTCTTCCTCCATGTCCTGCGCATATAGAATGGCTTCGATTTTTTTGCCCAGGCTCTCCCATTTTTCATTATCCATCGGGCCAATGGCGTTGTTTATGTCCAGCAGCAGCCGGGCGCAAGCCATTTCAGCGTAAAACAGGCGGGAATCATGGACGAAAAAGTCATCGCCTTGTTTGCGGACTGTGATTTTTTTGTCCATCGCCAAATTGGATAATTGGGCTTCGGTATCTTCCGGCTCCACTGCCAGGATGTTTGCGGCCAGGCGGATAAACTCTGCCTTCGGCAGACAAGTATGGCCTTCTGCTGTCGCCTGTTGCAAGACGTGGAGCATGCCACAGCGGATGCGGTACTCGGAATCCACGGGTATGCCGGCCCTGCGCGCTATCCCATCGGCAATGATGAAGCCCACGCCGGCCACGTCTTCCGCCAGCCGGTAGGGATTATCGCGGACGATACCATATAGGGATGGCCCGTATTTGTCAAATATTTTCATCGCCAGGGCATTGCCGATACCGTAGTTTTGTAAAAAGACCACGGCGGCGCGAAGCTCCCTTTTGCCCTGCATCTGCGCGGCAATGTCTCGCGCTTTATTTTCGCTGATACCGCGCAACTCCGCTAAACGCTCGGGTTCTTCCTCCATGATGCGAAAGGTGTCCGCACCAAAGTACTGGACTATCTTTGCGGCAAATGCCGCACCTATGCCCTTGATTGCCCCCGATGCCAAATAGCGTTCCATGGCAACCTCGTCCGCCGGGGCGATTATGCGAAATTCACTGATTTTCCATTGTTTGCCATAGACGGGATGCAGGGCGTAGGTGGCGCTGGCCTCGATGCTTTCGCCCGCTGCGATGCCCGGCAGATGTCCGGTACAGGTTTTATCCATGCCATCGCATTTAAGAGAGAAGACCGTGTAGCCGTTTTCTTCGTTTTGATAGATGATGTGGTCGATGTGGCCGGTTAGTGTTTCATAAACCATAGTTGCGTTTCATCTGTTCATAGAGTTGCTGGGCGAGGCCCAGACCTTGACGCTCGGTTGAGTCTTCGGCGATTTTTTGGACTGTCATGTCGCGGAAATACTCGACCAGCTGTGAGTTGGATTTATCTTTGTCCGGTGAGAAAATATCGACGGATTTTTGCATTTCTTTGAAGACCATTTCCAAAAAATAGGCCTCGAACTGCTTGCAGGCAGAAAGTAGCTCATCGTCGTTGGATTTGGCGTAGTCCGTGTCCGATAGCGACTGCCGCATTTTGGCCGTGGCGGCGTTTTCGTGCGCTTGGATGTTGTTGTATGCGGCGAGGGTGTTAATGTCCATGATGGCTCCTACTTTCAGGGGACCCCGCATTAAAACATTGCGGGGTGACGGATATTTAGGGGGCCCCTGCCAGCTCGTCATCCCGCAATGTCCTTATGCGGGATCCCCTGCGTGTCGCGACGCTTATCTCTTCAAGTTATTCGCCGTCTGCATCATTTCATCGCTGGTGGTGATGGCTTTGGAGTTCATTTCGTAGGCACGTTGGGCGACAATCAGATTGACCATTTCGTCCGCCACGTAGACATTCGAGCCCTCCAGGTAGCCTTGTGCAATCTTGCTGGGTTGGATATTGTTGTTGGTCGCCTCGTTCAGGGCGGGGCCGCTGGCGGGGGTGGCGCTGTATAGGGACGAGCCCAGGCGCTCCAGGCCGCCGGGGTTGTTAAACTGCCACAGGCCGACGGTGAAGCCCGTTGGCGTGTCCACACCCTCGGCATTGGGATAGAGGATGCGACCGGTGGCATCTATGGTGATGCGGGTGGCGATGATGGTGTTGGCACCACCCGTTCCCTGCAAGATAATCGGCTGGCCGGTAGTGCTAAGGACGGGCAGGCCGTCGCTGTTGGTGAGCATCATTGAGCCGGTGGCACCAAGCGCCCAGGTGAAGTCTCCGTTTCGGGTGTAGACGGGTGTGCCGTCCACCCCCCGGAAGGCGAAAAAGCCGTCGCCTTCTATGGCCAAGGCCGAGCTGGACTGCGATGATAATAGCGAACCTTGGCTAAAAATGTTGTTGATGGATGACGGGCGCACACCCAGGCCCACTTGCGAGCTGGTCGGCTTGGGATCGCCGTTGGCCGTGGTGGTGGGGGTCTGCAATGTTTGATATAAGAGGGTTTTGAATTGCGCCACCTGCGATTTGTAGCCGACGGTGTTGACGTTGGCCAGGTTGTTGGCGATGGTATCGACGTTCACCTGTTGTGAGTTCATGCCGGTTGCTGCGCTCCATAGGCTTCTTACCATGGGGGTTCCTCCTTTTGTTCGGCGGGCGGACGACCGGGGACGGTCGTCCCTACGGGGTTGTGGGGCGGACGACCGGGGGCATCGCCCCCTGCGGGGGCGGTCGTCCCTACGGGGTTGCGGGGCTTAGCCTAGGCGGCCCAGTTGGTTGACAGCGATGTCCAGGGTGCCGTCTATGGTGGTGATGACTTTTTGGTTGGCCTCAAATACCCGTTGTACGTTAATCATGTTGACCATCTCGCTCACCACGGAAACGTTGGATGTTTCCAGATGACCGGCATATACCATTGCCGGCGACAGGGATTCCACCGCCCCGGCGACCGGCTCGTATAGATTCTCGCCGAACTTGGCCAAATAGTCATAATCTTCAAAATCCATTACCTGTATGGTGGACACAACGATACCGTTTTGGATGATCTGGCCGCTGGTGTTTATGGTCGTTTCGGCGTGGGGATTTATTGTTATCCGTTGCCCGGTCAAGTTAAGGACAAAATCGCCGTCTTGGGTGACCAGTTGCCCGTTTGCATTTAGGGTAAAGTTGCCGTCCCGGGTGTATTTGGTGGACGTTTCGCCGACTTTGTTTGTGTATTCGATGGCGAAAAAACCCCTGTCTGTCAGGGCGAGGTCGAAAGGGTTGTGGGTGGTCTTTAGGGGGCCTTGGGAATAGTCCGTGTAGCCCTCGCCAATCTTGACGCCGGGGTTGTTTAGGCCAATGAAGCGCGCCATGCGGCCGCCATCGGAGGAATCCTTGATCCTGTGGGCGTACATATCGCGAAAGGACTGGCTGGTCGCGCCCTCTTTTTTGTAGCCATTGGTGTTGACATTGGCCAGGTTATTAGTCAGCACATCCATACGCTGCTGTTGATTTATCATGCCGTGATGTGCGGCGTATAAGCCTTTAATCATATTGTGGCTCCCTACAGTGGTCTGCGCGGAGCAAGCTCCGCGTGGAAGAATGTTTCGCATTCTTCTGGGTTTTCAGTGGGCAGTGGGTCGTTATGCATTATCCCGGTATCCGGCCAAGAACTCCACGTATTTACCGGTGCCGACCGCCACGGCCGTCATCGGGTCTTCGGCTGTCATGGTGGTGATGCCGGTATGCTCCGAAATCAGCTCCTCCATGCCCCTGAGAAGGCTGCCGCCGCCGGTCATCACGATGCCCCGGTCGGCAATATCGGCCGCCAGCTCCGGCAGGGTTTTTTCCAGGACGCCGTGTATTGCCTCTACTATTTGCATGGTTGTTTCTTTTAAGGCTTCTTCTGTCTCCTCGGATGAGACCTCTATGGTTTTGGGCAGGCCCGTGACCAGGTTTCTGCCGCGGACGTCCATGTAGTCCACTTCTGCGCGGCGATAGGCGGAGCCGATGCGGATTTTGATGTCCTCCGCCGTGCGTTCACCGATCAGGAGATTGTGTCTTTTGCGCATATGGCGGATGATGGCGTCATCGAAGTCGTCGCCGGCAATTTTGATTGAGGTGGAAACGACCGTGCTGCCCAGCGATATGACGGCTATATCCGTCGTGCCGCCGCCGATGTCCACTATCATGTTGCCGCAGGGCTTGGCTATGTCTATGCCGGCCCCTATCGCGGCGGCAATCGGTTCTTCTATGATGGATACTTCGCGGGCACCGGCCTGGAGGGTGGCATCCTCCACCGCCTTCTTTTCTACTTCCGTGACGCCGCTGGGTACACAAACGGCGATGCGCGGTTTGCGGAAGCTCCTGCGTCCCATTGCCTTTTGGATGAAGTATTTCATCATCTTTTCCGTCACTTCGTAGTCGGAAATGACGCCCTGGCGCAGGGGTCTTACAGCGATGATGTTGCCGGGGGTGCGCCCCAGCATTAGGCGGGCGTCCTCGCCGATGGCTTTTATTTTTTCCGTGTCACGGTCGAAGGCAACGACGCTGGGTTCTTTTAAAACCACGCCGCGCCCTCTGATATATACTAGTATACTGGCCGTGCCAAGGTCTATCCCAATGTCCGTGAATTGCATATAAGCCTTCCTCTCAAAAAACTCATCCTTTATCGTCTAGCTAAGTATATAACATCGACAAGATTTTTGAAAGTAAAATCATAAATTTTTATCAGATATGCTCTTTGCTGTATATCTGAAAGAAAGCACGGAGGCATATATAGACTAAGCATCCGTGCTTTCTGATATATATATCGGCGGGATGGGACAAAACTTTATCTTTTTTAAATCTTTCAGCAAAAAGCAACACCACCCTGGTCATCAGGCCGCAGCGCTTCAGCCCATAAACTTATAGCCCACGCTCCGCAAGGTGGTAATGAGCGCGGCGTAGGGGCCCATTTTCCTTCTGAGCATTTTTATGTGGGTGTCCAGCGTTCTTTCATCGCTGCAAAAGTCAAAGCCCCATACTTCGGTCAGTATTTTGTCGCGGGAGACAAAGATATTGCGGTTTCTGATTAGCAGAAACAACAGTTCATAGAGTTTTGTGGTGAGATTAATCTGTTCGCCGTCTACTATGACTTTATATGCCGCCATATCCACCAGTAGACCCTCTTTTGAATAGAGTATTTCTTCGCTCTTTCTTTCCGGCACGGTTGTTTTTTCGCCACTTAGGCCGCAACGCCGGAGGATGGCACCCACCCGGCACATGAGTTCTTTGATGGAAAAAGGTTTTTCCACGTAATCGTCCACGCCGTACTCAAACAGGAGCAGTTTTATGCTTTCTTCTCTCCTGGCAGAGACTATGATGATGGGAGCGGCGGTGATTTTTCTTAGTTCCCGCACACAAAGCACACCGTCTTGCTCGGGCAACATGGCGGCACCGTCTCCCGTATTGGGGGACTCTATGTCCATGATTATCATGTCAATTGCTTCTGATTTGCAAATTGCCAGCGCCTGGGAGCGTCCGACGGTTTCGGTGACGGCGTGTCCTTCCAGCTTTGCATAGCGTTCCATGCGCTCGCGGATGATGGGGTCTTCGTCGCAGATTAGTATTCTTGCCATTGTTTTATTCCCTTAGTCAGGGCCCCCAAAATCGTCATTCCGCAATGCTTGTAAAACACTTCGCGTTTTCTGCGGAATCCCCTGCTCAGAGGGTTCCTGCTTTCAGGGGGCCCCGCATAAAAGCTTTGCGGGGTGACGATGGGTGACAGGCAAAATCCCGCCCCTCAGCAAAGAGGGGCGAGACCTTCCTGTGGCTTTGATCATGTTAGTCTGTTATTTGGATTCTTTGCTTAATAATTGCCCCAGGCCCTGGCCTTGGCGCGAACCAGTTCGGTGAACATTTCATTAAGCTCGTATACACGGCCATCGATCAATTTTTGCTGGGCTTCTTCCCACAGCTGTTCAAAGTCGTCCGTGCTGGCGGTCACCACCCGGGACATTTCCTGCGGCATCCAAGTGTTTTGCACCCATTGCACCCGGTCGTTTATCTCGGAATCGGGCGGAACGTCAATCTGCCATGCCGCGCCGAAGGGTGAGAGCTCAAAGTCTGAGGTCGGCGGGAAGAGATCCGCCCACATCTCGGCCCCATAAGCAGCCAAGGTCTCCTTGGCCTCGTCGGTATAGGCATCTATGATGGCCTGTGTCGTGTTCCTGGTGATGGTAGAGCCGGTGGAATCAGTGTGGCCGTCGCCCATTTCCGGGAACGGATAGGCCCAGTCAAAGCCCTGGGCATTGCCATAATCCGGATCGGTGTCCAACGCTGTCCGCACCTCCGGTTTCAGCACGCGGATACCGTCCACCACATCATAGTGAATACCTTCCACACCCCAGTAGCGCAGGGTCAGGCCTTCCTCCGATGTCATCCAGTCGACAAAATCGAAGGCACGCTGGGGATCTGAACAAGCGTTGGTAATCATTACACCCCAGCCACCGGACCAACCTATATCGTAGGAGTTGACGGGCCGCACGTTTGCGTCATAGGTGATGGGCAGATGAGCATAGGTACGCTCGCCCATGCCGTTGTTTATTAAGGCCAGACGGGCATCGTTATACTGCCATTGCGGGGACAGCAGGGCCAGCACCTGCCCGTTTGAAATTTTTGCGATATAGTCATCATTGGTCTGGGTGAAGGAGTCCGGGTCAATTAGGCCCTCATTCCACATTTTATTAAGCCAGGCGAAGTGCTCCTTGAGGGCGGGATTTAAGTACTTGATACTCGCCTCTAACGTTGTCTCATCGACAATCCACTCACCATCATCGTGGAAACCGGTAAGATGCCCCGCAGGGTTACCCAGATCGATGATGTAGCGCCAACCGTCGGCATTGTTGATGGTGAGGCCATAGGTGGGACGGCCATTTATCTCTGGATAAAGTTCCACATATCGGCGGATTAAATCCTCCACGTCATAGACAGTGCGGATCTCGGGATAGCCGAATTCTTTCAGGACGGCGTTCTGGATGGGCATACTGGATTCGACATTCCAAATGGGCTGATTGATTTGATACGCGCCGAAGGAATAGATGGTTGAGCTGTCACCCTCGTACCACAAGCGTGATAGCAAATCGCCATAAAAGTCTTTCACATAGTTGCTGTTTTCAATCATTGGAGCTAAATTTATGGCGGCTCCGGCATCAATCAGCTGGGCTGAACCCGTACCCTTGCCGTAGACAAGGTCGGGCAGGTCGCCGGAAGCTACCATCAAGGGGATACGTGTGTTAACCTCGCCCACCGGATAGTCGAAACGCAGGGTGACACCGGTAATCTCCGTGATTTTTTGGGCAATCACCGTGTCGAATGGTTGATCCCTGTTGCCGTCTTCACTAAAGAAGGTGAAGGTGATGGGGGTGGTGTCGCCTTTGTACATGGTGCCGGTAGCAGCGGGTGTGTCATCTGTCGTATCGGTGCTGTCGCCGTCTGTGGTGGTGTCCGTGGTGGCAGCGGGTGTGTCGGTGCCGGGTGTGTCCGTGCTGCCACTGTCCGAGCTACCGCAAGCGGCAAACAGTGACACTGTCATCACGATTGCCAGTAATAGAGCCAATTTCTTTTTCAAATTAATACCTCCCTTTCTTTCTGAAGTGGCAATATATCCGCTTCGCCTATGGTTACTTTTTGGAGCTGTATATGTAAATATATAACATGGAGCACGTTTTTATCGGAATCCCCTGCCTACTCGTCATCCCGCAATGCTCTTATGCGGGATCCCCTGCCTACTCGTCATCCCGCAATGCTCTTATGCGGGATCCCCTGCGTGTAGCGGCTACTTTCAGGAGGCACATTGCGGGGTGACGTTTTTCACGACTTCACCGCACCCAGGGTCATGCCCGTCACAAAGAATCTTTGGATAAAGGGGTAAACCAGCAAAATCGGCACTGTCACCACCACGGTGATGGCCATCCGCACGGACAGGGGCGAGACCGCGCGCATTAGGCCCGGAGCATTGGAAATGCGGCCCTGCTGGTTGCCGGCACTGGTGGAGCCCAACACCTTCATCAGCTCAAATTGCAAGGTCGAATATTGGGGGCGGCTGGAGTGGAAGATAAAGGTGTCAAACCAAGAGTTCCATTGCCCCACGGCTATCCACAGCGAAACCGTGGCCAAAACGGGCATGCATAGCGGCAGTATCACGCGCCAGAAGATATAAAAATCACCCGCCCCATCTATCATGGCACTCTCTTGCAGCTCATAGGGCAAGTTATCCATGAAGGAACGGATGATGATGATATTCCAGGCGGAGAGCAAACCGGGTATGATGTAGACCCAAAACGAAGTATTTAGGCCGATGTTCACAATCAGGAGATACCAGGGGATGATGCCGCCGCTGATATACATGGTGGCGACAAACAAAAACGATATGGCGCGGCGGAAGACATAGTCCTTGCGGCTTAGGGTATAGGCCACGATGGCGGCGGAAAACAGGCCAGTGACGGTGCCAATAATGGTACGCAACAGGGAAATGAACGCCGAGTGCGGCAGGTTTTCGTATTGGACCAGGCGCCGATAGTTATCCAGCGTCCACTCGCGTGGCCAAATCATATTAATGCCCCGGGTGGAGTCCGTGGAGTCGTTGAAGGAGAGGGCCACCACATTGAGGAAGGGATAGAGGGTGATGAGTACTATAAATAAAACGAAACCGTATATGAAGATGTCGGATATGTGGAAGTGGCGGAACATTTTACGTTTGTGCATAAGCATTACCTCTGTTACAGTGGTCAGGGCGTTTAATTCATAATGCATAATTGTGTGTGTTTTACTTTAGTTCCTTTCCCCGTAGGGGATTCCGCATAAAAGCATTGCGGAATGACGAGAACCGGGGGTCTTTCGCATTTAAAATACCCCCGCGTCTAATTTGCGTGCGAACCAGTTTGCGGTGAGCAGCAGGCTAAGGCTAATCACCGATTTAAATATGCCCACAGCGGTGCCATACGAGAAACGGGCCATCCCCAGGCCATAGTCCAGGGCGTATTGGTCTATCGTCACGGAGTATTCTTGGACAATGGGATTGCCCAGTAGTTTTTGCCGCTCAAATCCGATGTTGAGAATTTGTCCAATATTGAGGACGAACAAGATAACAATGATGGTTTTTATGCTGGGGAGGGTGATGTGCCATATCTTCCGCCATCTGCCGGCACCGTCCACCTCGGCCGCTTCGTATAGGGTCGGGTCTATGCTGGCGATGGCCGCCAGATATATGATGGCGTTCCAGCCGACGTTTTTCCAAGTGTCCGTGGTGGCCAAAAGCGGCCAAAAATACCGGGCCACGCCCAAGAAGCTGACGGGGGATTCGACTATCCCCATCCGCATGAGCAGGGCGTTTATCGCGCCGTCGTTTGCGAGCATCATCGTGATTATTGAGGTGGTGACCACCCAGGAAACAAAGTATGGCAGATATGAAATGGTTTGGGCGACCTTTTTGAAACGCAGGTTTTTAATTTCATTCAGGAGGATGGCGAAGATGATGGGGGCGGTGAAGCCAAAGCCCAGTAGGAACACGGACTGGCCGAGGGTGTTTCTGAATGATTCCAAAAAGAGCTGGTCGGTGAAGAGACGCTGAAAATGCTGGAGGCCGACAAAGGGCGAACCCAGGAGGCCAGAGGCCGGTTTATAGTCTTGGAAGGCCATAAGCCAGCCCGCCAAGGGAAAATAGGCAAAGACAATGACCCAAATCACGAAGGGGAAGCTCATTAAAATTAAGGTCTTTTGCTTCCAAAGCAGTTGCTTTGTTATTTTCTTTTTTTCGCTGTAATCCTGGTTCTTTGATACCTTTTGTGCCATCAGCAAAACCTCCGACTTATATATTGCATGAATACCAAATAAAGGAACGAAGGACTAGCGACAAAATCTGTTGCCAGATTCTATTTGTGCAAAATGTACACAATTCATCAATGTTTTATTAATCGTTTATTAATCATTTATGATACAGCGGCAAAATGAAGTTTATGTGATATTAATGTGACATTTATCTGATATTTTGTGAAATGTAACTGATATTTATGGGTATGGTTACTCGTCATCCCGCAAGGTTCTTATGCGGGATCCCCTGCTAAGGGTGTCGCTACTTTCAGGGGACCCCGCACTATCCTCCCCTGCGGGGAGGCGATTTGCGGGGTGACGGCTAAGAGAGTCAGGGGGCCCCGCCATCTCGTCATCCCGCAAGGCTTTTATGCGGAATCCCCTGCGTGTGGTGAAACATAAGGTCGCACGGGAATCCCGCACTCCTGTAAGTAGGCCTTTAACTCCTGGACACTATAGTTCCTTTCCAGCCTGGGCGAATAGAGCATACTGGAGATAATGGCCGCCAGGGCCTCGCTTTCATTGAACAAATCCCGCAAATGCTCCGGCAATCCCGCCCCGCCCGAGGCAATCAGCGGCACGGACAAATGTTTCCCCATTAGCTGCATAAGTGCTAAATCATAGCCGCCCAGCATCCCATCGTTATCTATGCTGTTTAGGCAAATCTCGCCCGCGCCCAGCTCCTGACCCTGTTTCACCCACTCCAGGGCATCCAGCCCGGTCGCTACCCGCGCCCCGTCTATGTATACTTGGTAGCCGCTGGGCATGTTTTTGTCGCGCTTTACTTGCGTGGACAGTACCACGCACTGCGAGCCGAAGGCCTTTGCCCCCTCGGCGATAATCTGCGGATTGCGGACCGCCATCGAATCCACGCTGATTTTCTCCGCTCCCGCCTTCAGTGTCTCGTACATGTCCGCCAGATCCTTAATCCCCCCGCCCACGGTAAAGGGGATGAACACGCGGCTGGCCACTGCCTTGACCGTTTCGATGTCGGGGCCGCGCTTTCTGGCGCTGGCGGTCACGTCGTAGAAAATCAACTCGTCTATCCCGGCCGCATACATCCGTTCCGCCAACTCCCCGGCCGGGGCCACGTCGATATTGTCCTGAAAACGCACGGCCTTTGTCACTTGGCCGTCTATGATGTCGAAGCAAGCTATTAGTCGTTTGGTCAGCATGGTATACCTCCATTGGTCAGGGGGCCCCGCATAAAAACATTGCGGGGTGACGGTTAGTGGGTCGTAGGGCGCGACGACCTCGGCGCGCCGCTGGGACACGATTTAAATCCGCAAAAACGCTTCCAGCAGCCCAAGCCCCGCTGCCCCACTCTTTTCTATGTGAAACTGCGTGGCGTGGATATTATCCTTTTGCACGGCGGCGGTAAAGGGACTGCCATAGTCCGCCACACCCCACACGTCGGCCGCATCTTCCGCTATGGCATGATAGGAATTGACAAAGTAGAAATAGTCGTCCGTGGTAGCCAGCGCCGCTTCTTTTTTGAAACTTACCTTATTCCAGCCCATCTGCGGCACCCGCAGCGTACCGGCAGTCCGGTCCGCCCCACCGTCATCCGTGCCAAAGCGCACAATCCGCCCCTTTAGCCAGCCCAGGCATTTTGCATCACCTTCCGCACTGTGTTCAAAGAGAATCTGCAAGCCCACGCAAATCCCCAGAAATGGGGTTTTTTTATGCAGCACGGCCTCTTCCAGCGCGGCAATCATGTCCATCTGCCGCAGGGAATCCATCGTGGCCTGGGCGCTGCCCACACCGGGCAAGATGATATGCGTGGCACCTATAAGCTGCGCGCCGCTGGAGGCAAACTCCGCCGCATGGCCCAAGTGCCTCACGGCGTTTAGGACGCTGGGGGCGTTGCCCGCCTTATAATCTATAATCTTGATGTTGTCAGTTTTCATATGTCTTTAATATCCCTTCTGCCACAGCCCG
>Ga0099364_10000450_pt1 | contig 69459 bp, 60 predicted proteins | sample TergutTh196P3_FD_73070 | JGI IMG/M metagenome (GOLD analysis project Ga0099364, IMG submission 73070) | Microcerotermes parvus P3 segment gut microbial communities from Pointe-Noire, Republic of the Congo - Th196 P3 | ecosystem: Host-associated > Arthropoda: Insects > Digestive system > Gut ... | reverse complement strand
TCTAAGTCTTCTCTGACCAGTTGAAAGCCATGATTGCTATCTACTTCTAAATAGCCTTTGACATATTTTCCCAATGCCATTTGATAGTTCGTCAAAGCAAGTTGAAGCGTTTGAACCAGGGTCGTGTGTACCTCGCCGATGTATGCCTTCATATTGTCTGCTGCTTTACCGTGAATCGTTGACGTACTGGCTAACTGATTTAACGCTTGACTAAGCTCATCCAATGGCTTACTTCGATTTTGCAGTCCACCTGCCACGCGTTCCGCAAGGTTCGTTAGCGCATCATAATAAAGTTCATCTTGGCTCATTGACTGGCCTCCTGATCGGTTTTTTGGATATTTACACCAACTTGGCGGAATTCTTGTAAATCATGTTCTGCCATTTCACCATAGGAAGCAACCAATTTTGAAAGATCATCGTAGATTTGAAAAATCGTTTTGATATGAGAAACTTTCAAATGGGCATTATTCGTATCCAGACCATTGCGTACTCCTGACACTTCGGATGCAATTTTACCCACATGCATTGTGACTGTTTCATAGCCACCACTATCTAATTTTTGTTGTGACATCCTTTCCTCCTTAGAATGTTGCAATAGCTAATGCTTCAACTTTTTTTCCTGCATCATTAATTGACCAAGCCAAACTATACATTTGACTCTGACAAGTTGAAATGGCTTCCTCAATTTCAGGCGCCGCCATCTTGAGCTGAGAAGAGGCACTATGATATTCATCATCAAACTGGCTACTTTTCACTTTACCCGACCAGTTATTTGTTCCTGCAAGTCTAAATTGTGAAAAGTTCAAATCATAAACAGAGTAAAGCAAGTTATTCAAACGTCCTATGTAGCTGTTCAAACGTCTAATCCGCTCTAATTTTTCATCATCATTCATTCGTCATCCTCCATATCTCGAACAGAAGCAAAAGGATCATCATCCACCGTTTCAACTGTGACAGTTTCAGAAACGACTTGTATCGTTTTCTCCGCATTAGAACTCAAAAATTCATCTTTAGCTTGGGTTAGTTGCTCAACCATTAAGGCATCATCATCATCTGTATATGCTTCAAATACTACTTTCAAGATATCCTCATGGTTGAAATAAGCTAAGTTAGCATCAATCATACCCTCTGGGTATAAAATAGCACCATAATCAAAATACTTTCCATCCACAACATTGGCACGATTGACAATCATGAGCTTTTTCAGGGCACCTTTGAGAATCACGATACTTCCAAGTGGTAAGAATGTTCTTTCTTCTGTCATTTTTTGTTCTCCTTTACTTTATGTTTTAAATTATAAAATGGGTCATAGGGGTATTCAGACTCTTTTCTTATAGGATGACTTGGAGAAATTTCAGCTGCTTGCGTTTCAACTTTTGGTACGATTGCAATTGCTTTCTCATTAGGAGGAGGCGTTGGCTTTGGTGCATCCAATGCACTATCTAGTTGCCCTTGAGTAAACATTTTATCCAATTCATCCTCATAACCACGCTGCACTACTTCTAGAATGTTTTTCGCTGCAATAGTCACTGTTTTATACTTTTTACTTGCTCCATAAGGATGAGGAACCCCTGCATAACCTGCAAGTACCTCACCATTATTTTTTTGAAAACCGCGAGAAATAATGATATAGAGACTGTCATCACCTTCAATTTTTATCGCAGTTCCCAAGGGGAGAAGTTCAGGAATTTTTTCACTCATCCGTCTCTCCTTTCATGAATTGGGGAAGTTTAACCTTATCATAGCTAGAACCACCTCTTAAAACAAAATAAGCATCATGTATTGAAAGTTCGGGTTCCCCTGATAATCCCGTCCCTTTAATCAGAGGGCTGTCATAAATTCTGGAACCAATTAGCCCTGTAAACTTCATTTGTCGAATAGTTTTTGGTACTTCATCAAAACTTTTGGCGATATAATCATGTGGACTAAAAATTAAAATGTCCAATCCAGCCTTATATGTTGTTTTAAGAGCTGAAACAAAACTACTGACTTTAATCCCTGTTTTTTGAACAAAATCCTGCAAATTGCTAATAACAAGAAGCATTGGCTCTCCGGATTCATGTCCTTTTACAAGCTGCATGTAACCAACGATTCCATTAAGCACTTCTTTAGAATCCTCTTTATCCGTAATGAATGTAATGTTTTTTGATAAAGGTAATTCTTCAATCGCTTCTTCAAAGCTCTCATTAAAGTCAACTAATAACACTTCTTTTTTAATTTTTGCAAGCTGAGTAAGTAGCAATTTTTGGAAATAGAGCTGTTGTTCGTCATCCATTGGCGCGAATAAGAAATAAGGTTGATGTTTGGGAACAAAGCCAAGAATATCTGTTGTTTGATAAGACATTCCCAATGGAAGTTGTTGTTCTTTCTGCCATTGAGTTACTTCTGATAAACTTTCAAATGATGACATTTGAAGTTCTTCTGGTGTCATTGGAATTTTTTCAGGTCGCTTACCAGACCATGATTTATCTAGCTTCGCTACATCACTCTCAAGATTTTCAAGTAAGGTTGATGTATTTTCAGTTGTTATAGGGAGATAAAACTGAATTGCTGTTGGAATATCAGTCATGACCTGTCCACGTCCTGCAATCTCTACTTGGGTAACACGCTCACGTCCCATCACTGCAACTACTTCGGATTCGTCATTAAGATAAAGTGCTATCTTTGTTTGTATATTCGCCATCATATTCATGCGGATAGCACCAACACGTCCTGCGGTCATTACCAAATAAAGTCCTAAAGCTGCTCCTTCTCGTAAAAGTTGAATTAACAGGTTATCAATTACTTCCTTTTTAGGATCTTGTTGGGCTAGGCCATCATAACCATCCAAAATAGTAATAACAAGAGGAAGTTTTTCTTTTGTTTTTGCCTCATATTGAGACAGGGAAGCTACACCAGCCTTTTTGAATAAACTTTTTCGAGTAGCTAGATTGAAAGAAATTCTTTCAATCATTTTTTGAAGTTTTTCGCTTTCTTCAAGCATTACAAGATCTGCTACATGTGGTAAATCTTTAAGTGGTAACAAGCCGTTATTACCAAAATCTAGTAAGTTGAATTGAATGTGTTCTGGGGTATTTTGACGTGCCAAATTCATTACAATTGTTTGAAGTGTTGTTGATTTACCATAACCTGGACTAGAGAAAATCACAGTGTGACTCGCCTCTATAATATTATAAATATAAACTTCTTGGGACTGCCGACTTGGAACATCTAGCAAACCAAGAGGAATTTTTGTATTTCTTTCACTACTTGTCGTAATTTTGGGAGTTACAAGTTGTGTTTCCAAATTAGGTAACCATGGTTTTGCAGGAAGCGTTAGGTTTGAATCTTCAAATATTTGTTGAATTCCTTCAATTACTGCTTCTAGTTGCGTAGGTAAGTCACTCGTATCTTGACCTTGAATAACTTCTTCTCCTGGGTCATAGGCTATTTCTGTTTGCCCTAATTCTGTAACTCTATTGATACGCTCATCAACTGTTTCTGATTTTATAGCATTTGGATCATAAGGAATTCCTGCATAACCGCTTTGGAAAAGTTCATAAACTTCATTTTGTCCGACTTTAAGGTAACCACGTCCTGGTTGCGTGATATGTGCTGCATCATGTGTTTTAAGGAGTTCGTTAGAATCTTGTTCACTTGCCATTTTAAGAGCAATTTTACTGGTTGAGTTTGCTTCAATCTGGTCGTTAACGACACCTGATGGTTTTTGGGTAGCAAGGATTAGATGAACACCTAATGACCGACCGATACGGGCGACAGAGGTTAACTCATCTAGAAATTCTGGAACATTTGATTTTAATTCTGCGAATTCATCAGAAACTAAAATCAGATGTGGAATTGGCTGTTCTGGGTACTTCACATCAGGTTTTGGGTTTAAACGACTCTTATAGAGACTCATATAACCGTTGATATTATTTACACCAAACTTTGCAAATTCCTTCATACGTTTGTCGAGTTCTGCCTTGATTGAAGCAAGCGCACGCGCTGTTCCTGCACCGTCTAAATTAGTAATTGAGCCCATGAAATGAGGCAAACCTGCTAGTGTATTTGCAATCCCTCCACCTTTCCAGTCAATGATAAGCATACCAATATCTTCTGGAGAAAAATTGATTGCAAGTCCAATCAAATATGTGGTTAGAAATTCTGATTTACCAGAACCTGTAGTCCCACCTACTAACGCATGGGGACCATGAACCCGTTCATGCAAATCCCAATACATATATTCTTTTTTTCCACGCCAACCAATTAATGATTTAATGGATTTATTTGGTTCTGCTTTTTCCCAACGTTCGTTGATTGACAAGTCTTCAATGGTCTTAACTTCGTATTGTTCAAGCAATGAGAGGCTTTCAGGAATCGCATTTTTTTCAACTTCGACGTGTTCTAGATTTGAAAGGAGACGTAGACTCTTTTCAATATTTGAGAGAGGATCATAGGGTTCAAATGTTTTAGCAACATGGACATTATTGTCATTGATGATTTCACCTGCACTTTGATTTTTATATTCAACAAGTGCTGTAACTGTTTCGGGAAGAAGTTTTTGATCTTCTTTTGCCCAAATAACAGTCACTCCCAAGTCACTCATATCTTCTGCGAGAAATTCATTAATTCCATGTCCAGCAAGATAAGAATCATCAAAAATAGTCAGTATATAATGTGGACTGAATTGAGGTTTTTCTTTTCCCGCATCTTGTAGAACTTGTTTGCGCTTATTTAAGAGTTGATAAAAGCTACTTAGCACGATATCGCGTGTTTTGGCATTATGAATAAGACCACGCATTCCTAATTCTTGTAACTTAAAGTGTGGAAGAACTCTCCATGAACCCCAATCTTTTTTATAATTTTTTTCTGGAACAAGGCTGATAAAGTTAACATCACGATAAGAATGGAAGAAAGCGACTTGAAGCAATAGGTTAGAAACAGCTGTTTTGAGAACAGGGTAAGTCCCAACTAATCCTAGCGTTTGTGTCGCTAAATTTAATGTGGTAGGAACATCACGCTGAGTAGAATAATACTCTATAAGTTTCTTCACTCGAAGTGTATTCTCATCTGTGTCACGTTCATTCAAATCTGAATCAATCTTTAGGTAAGAGGGTTGGTTGCCCTCTCCCAAAGAGATTTCTAGGAAATCTTTATTATTTGCCATACGTTCATAGATGCGAGAATTATAGGTACTAATCATTTCGGTTAAAGCTTCTGGTGAAGGATTTCTGAAGTTTAAAACTTTTGTTTCTTCGGTATATTTTCTCGAAATCTCCGCATTAGTATTTGTCAGATAGAAATCATAATTTTCTTTGCCATTTTTCTCTTCGATTTTTCTTTCTTTTTTCTCATTGATGTATTGAGAAACTGTAAAAGTCGCTGTGATGATGCTCATGAACCCCATTCCTAGCATCATAAGTGGATTTCTTCCTGAGAGTACACTCGTTATACCTGTAACTGCAAGCATTCCAATGGGAGGGAGAATAGCTTTTAATATTCCATTTTTATTAGCTTTTTGTGGTGCCTCAATTTTTTGAATTTTGAATTTGTCTTCTGGTGGTTCTAAATGAACTCTGGGACTTCTTCTATATTTCGGAAAGTCCTCTGGAAATTCCATAGCTTGTGACTGTCTCAAAAAATGGCGCTTTGCAAAAGTCACATGATTTGAGAAGTTGGTAATTTTCCACTGTGTCGGGCGTTTTTCAAGCAAAAAATCAGGAGTTAAAATCTGAAAGCCTGCTTGTATTCCCTTGATGTAATGATGCCCTTTCAATAGGACATTATTGAAGTAGAGAAAATCTTCCTTTGCATCCACACTAAAACTATCTTTGTGAATAACAACTTGGTTGTTTCCTTGTGTTTTGAAACTTGCAATCTCATCTGAACCAATAACGAAGTGTTCTTCTTCATTAATAATAAAGAAGGTTGTTTCTGAATTTTGTGGGGAAATCACGAAAACTTCAAGATCATCTAGATTTTCTAACTTGGAGTACCCTGTAGGGATTGTGTTTCCATTAATAAATAATTCATCGTTAAAGCTACTAAAAACTTTGTCTTGATGAGTTACAGATGGTCGATGTTCTGATAAAGTAATTGTGTGGAGCTGGTTGCTTAAAAGATAAATCACAAAAAGAGTATCGCTTGCGTCTAAGCGATTGTCTAGAAAAAGCTGCTGTTCTTTTGCTTCTTCTATAATTTCAAATCCTATATCACTCATAAACTCCCCTTATTTTCCAAGGTCTTTGGTTAGCTCTTGAATTTGTTTGTTGTATTTATCTAAGAGCTGTTGTTTTTTGGCACCGTTCATTGTTGTGTTCAATTTTGTTGCTTCATAAAGATTGGTGTAAGCCAACAAGGTTAACTGTTTATCACCCAAATTTTGCGCCAGATTAAGTGCTTGGTTAAAGTCACCTCGTCCTGTATAAACCCAATAGTTCAATGTGTTATTGTCTGATTTTGTTGAAACATTATTCAAGATTGACTGCTTTTGACTCATTGATAAATCTGATAAGTTAACTGAACTGACCGCCAAAATGTAACGTGCTGATTTTGGTAATTGGTTTGGCGAATAGCTTTGTAAATCTGTTTGAGTTTGAGCATAATTATTTGTCAAAAAATCAGTTTGCGCTGTAATAACCGCATTCTGCTTTTGATTATTACTGTAGTATGAATAAGTGAACCAGCCTAATACAAGCGCTAAAATGATGGCAAAAATTCCAAAATATTTAAAGAAACGATAGCGTCCTTTGGAGACAAAAGTCAATTTTTGATTAACTTTTACCGTTTCTTTTTCTACTTCTTGGTTAATGAAGCTCGTAATCTCTGAGATGGTATTAAAATCATTGATTGTCTGAGTAAATTTATCGTTCACCGAACGGGTACTTGCGACAAATGCTTCAAAAGAGCTTTTGGAATTGAAGATATTAAAAATAAGAGCTTTATAAGAATTTATAAATTCAATTGAAGTCATTTCGTTTGGTACAATTAAACCTTTTAAACCGAAGTGAACTACAAAAAGTGTCTCACCTTCAAGCATTATATTCTCAGGATGAATGAAAGGAATGTCAAATTGATTTACCAAATCTGCCAAAGATGAAAGTTTTTGTGCAAGTTTTAGTTTTTCAAGACGTGATTTTGTATTTTGGATGGCAGTTGCCAAACTTTTTGCATTTTCAGGAACGGAATAAGAAAGCACCCATGATTCATTTTCTTCTTTAACATTGACATTGTCGGGAAGTTCTTTAAGGGCTTCTTCTTTAAATTGTGTGCTTGTTAATCGAACTTGAAGAATATTTTTGTTTCTTTCAAGTTCAAAATGTTCACTACCATTAGATACTTTCATTCATATACTCCTGTTTTTCTTGGATAGGAATAAGGCAAAATATGTCACCATTTCCTATGGGTAAATCTTTGATGAGATCTGTGTCATCTATTTTTATTGGTTTATCTTTTAATTCAAGCGTCCAGTGCTTAGGAAGTCGTGCTCCTTCTAATGCTTTATGCATTAATTCTACAAACCGACCGAAAGTTACTTCCGTAGGAATTTGGAAGTCTACTTGTTGCTCCATAAATTCAATACTGATATCAATCCGCATACTCATCGTTTTCTCCTTATACTCCTTTTTGCATTTTTTCGTCCTAATAAAACTGCTAAAAATATTAGTGGAAAAGCAATAATAAATATTATCCAATAAACAATCGTTGTCTTGGAATGATTATCGTTCTTATTTGATGAAATCACTTGTGGTTGATAATCAACAAAAAGCTGCTTTACTATCTTGGTTGTATTGGTATTATAAAGAATATTATTGGAGGTATCCGAGAAGTTAAGGAACTCCTTTTGTTTAGAGATATCATCTTTTTCTTGTGCTTTAGCAACTTTTTCTATTTCTGGGGTAAAGAGTTGGCTGCGTATTGGAAAATCGCTCGCTGTTCCACCGCCATCTGAGTTTGTAATGACATTAGGATTAAGTTGAAGGCTGCCGTTATCATCCGCAAAGCTTTGAGCACTTCCTGCTAAAAGGGAGCTAAATGCAATACCAAGTATTATTAATTGTCTTTTTTTCATAGGCCTTTTAACCAAAAAGACGCCACAAAAAGTAGCGTCTAAATTGATGAATTAGAAACCGAAGCTTTGAGCGTCTTGTGCATCACGTTCGGCAACAGTATCTGCATATTTATTCAATTGTTGATTGACGCTTTCCAAAAGATTTTCAAATTGAACAACGCTTTGATGGAGTTGGTTGTATTGTTCCAAGTATGCTTGGAAAGCTTGACCTTTCCATTCTTCAGCGATTGTGTTATTCATTGAATTTACTTTTTGAATCGCTTGTTCAATTTCTTCTTTAGCTTGCACATAGACTTGTGCTTGGCTCTTTAGCTCTTCTGGGGTTACTGAAATTTGTGCCATAATAATTTCTCCTTTTGGATGATATATATTTATATTGTGTTACCATTATTACTGCGTCCACGTGAGTTTGTGGACAATTCCCCTATGTTTGGGATGACAAATTAACTTTCAATGATTAGAAGATTAGAAAGTACTTATCTTATATTTTCAATTTTATCATCTTTAGAATACGCTGTCAAGAAATTGTAGACATTATTTAATCTATGAAACACAAAAATTGAGATTTAGTTGTCTTTTTATATGATTTTCACGGTTTTAATGTAGTGTAGCTGACATTTTAGGTTTTCATTCTCATAATTTTCTTGTTTGTTAAGCGATGTAATAAAAGAAAAGACCCGATACGTTTTTGTGCATTTAGAAACAAATCATTAATGAATCACGTTGTGTTTTTTGCTGATAAATTCAGAGCAGAGGGTTGTTCTGCTCTTCTAATAAAGGAGTGTAGAAGAAATTGTTTTGGTGATATTCGTGCTATAATTGGAGAATGAATTTAGATAAAAGATTAGCTATTATATCAGATTTTCACATGGATATTAATCAATTTTCAAGGGATGAGCTAGATATTTTTCTGTCAGTGCTGACAGAACTCGCTATTACTGATATACATTTTGCTGGAGATATTTCTAATGCGTTTCATTCGTTGACTGTTCCTTTTTTGCAACAATTGGCTACTGACAGAAATCTGTCAGTGACTTATAATCTTGGAAATCATGATATGGTTGGCTTGTCAGAAAAAGAAATTTCCGAGCATGATTTTCAGGTAAAAATGTTTGGTAAAACTGCTTTTGTAAGTTTTCACGGATGGTATGATTATTCATTTCTTAGAGGCAATTTTGATGTCAAAAAGGTGGTTGCTTTTAAAAATTCTTTTTATTTTGACCGAAAGATTAAACGAGCATTTGATGACGTAAAAACAACTGAACTGATACTGACAAAACTCGAAAATTTGCTGACAGAACTGTCAGTGCAAGCTGATGTGGAGAGAATTATTGTCAGTACACACTTTGTTCCTCATCAGCATTTTATTATCAACACACGTTATGAAAAATTTGCCAGATTCAATGCTTATCTGGGTTCACAGCATTTTCATGAGATTTTTTTGAAATTTCCTAAAGTGTCTGATGTCATCTTTGGACATATTCATCATCGAATGATGGCTGTCAGTACTGACAAAATCAATTATCATGCACGTCCGCTTGGGTATACTTATGAATGGGAAATGGTCAGTCAATTTTTGGAGCTTTACCCACAGTACAAAATTCCTGAAATTTGGCATTTGCGTAAGCGTTATCAGGAAATTAAAGATTTACCTGAATGGAAAGAATTTCGTAAGCAACATCTTGCTGACGAATTTTTGTCAGCACTGACCGTATTTGATTTTTGATTGAAGTGATTACTTCATTGGTGGACCCACCAATGATAGGGAACAACCTCACATCAAAGATATGAGGTCACACCTCCGCTTCGCTACGTTGTCGATTTCACTAACCGACTAAAGTCGCAGGGCGAAGCAGAGCTTGCTATTTCGCCTTATCACTTTGCCTTTTGCTCTTACTGCTTTAGGCAGGACAGCGTAGACCGTTCGTAGAACGGCGTGCAGAGCACGTAGCGAGTTGCGACAGCGCAGTGAAACGGAGATAGAGCGAATGAACAGTGTACCAAAGGGCAGAGATTGCACGCACTTGCTATGTTAAATGCTTGACAATTTTATTCAAAAATTTATAATAGCAGAATGAAATACTTTATTGGTGGTTTAACTTGGCGCCTTATTACCTTTTGTCTTGCAATGTATGTTCTTTTGCATCCTACTTTGATTGCTTTTCTTTATGCAAATAATCCTCATTTCGACGTTCAGCGCGGTGGAAAGTTAGGAGTTTTTATCACTTTTTTACTTGTCGCTACTTATTTTGGGCGTGATATTATCCTCATGATTCATGATAAATTTTTGGAAAGTCGTAAAAATTCTTCTGATAAGCAGTGATGTCAGGTTTTACAAGCGGAAGATTTTTCTGTGACATTCTGAACTTACAATTTTCTCAAAAATATGATAAAATAATAAACGAGAACTTTGAATTGAGAAAGTTGGTACAGCTCCTTGAAAATACCAAAAGAAGGCGACTTTATCACGATTCAAAGCTATAAACATGATGGGAGCCTGCATCGCACTTGGCGCGATACAATGGTTCTGAAAACAAATGAAAATTCAATTATTGGGGTGAATGACCACACGCTCGTGACCGAGAGCGACGACCGCCGTTGGGTGACACGTGAGCCTGCGATTGTTTATTTCCACAAAAAGTTTTGGTTTAACATCATTGCTATGATTCGTGAGGAAGGCGTCAGCTACTACTGCAATCTAGCGAGTCCCTTCGTCCTTGATAACGAAGCGCTGAAATATATTGATTACGACCTTGATGTGAAAGTCTTCAAAGACGGTGAGAAAAAGCTGCTTGACGTTGAAGAATATGAACGTCACCGTCGTCAAATGCGCTATCCAAAGGAAATTGATTATGTTTTAAAAGAAAATGTGAAAATTCTTGTTGACTGGATTAACAATGAAAAAGGACCATTTTCTAAGGAATATGTTGAGATTTGGTATGATCGTTATCATCAGTTAAAAAAATGACTCTGTCAGTACTGACAGAGTTATTTTTATCAAAACAAGTGTATGCTAACATCTCCTTAGGCGATGAAGCAACACTATGTTTTGAATTTCATCCGGCATAAATTCAACGAGAGTGTTTGCTCTCGTTGGATAAGTCTTGACTTCATTAACTTTTTTGTTCTATCTGCTCTCTTGCTTGCCTGCGATAACCTAAAGTATAAAAGCCTGCAACAAAAATTGCTCCCCCGATAATATTACCAGCATAAACAAAGATAAAATTACGACCAAAATCAAGCCAAGTCGCCCCATGTTCAAAAATAGCTGCTGGAATAACAAACGCATTTGCTACGCTATGCTGAAAACCAATTGCGACAAAAGCCATAATCGGAAACCAAATTGCCAAAAGTTTTCCTGCTGCATCTTTTGCACCATAGCACATCCACATTGCAATGCCGACAAACCAATTACAACCTATGCCAGAGAGGATTTCCTGATACCAGCTTGCACCAATTTTTCCTTGTGCCAGACTAAAAAGTTCTTCGCGAAAAACTCCGCTACTTGTCAATCCAACCAAGTGTCCGAAAACGAAAGCAACAAAAATTGCCCCAAGTACATTAAAAATTGTGATGACCACCCAATTTTTTATTAAATCAGCAAATTTGACCTTTTTAGCGAAAAATGATGTTGAAACCGCAGTCATATTTGACGTAATCAATTCTCCACCACCCAACAAGATGACAATCAATCCAATGGGGAAAACACTTGCTCCAATTAGGCTTGCAAGGCTACCCAAAGGTTCCGCTACACTCGCCACAGCCCGAATGTAAAGCAAATAACCAAAGGAAATCATTGCTCCACCAATAAAACCAAGCACTGCTTTTTCTAAAAACGGTCGCTTCACTTTTTCCTGTCCGTGGTGAATAGTTGCTGACAGAATTTCTGCCGGATTCATCATGATAAAATTTCTCCTGAAAATATAATTTATAAAAACAACTTGTTTATTCTATCACAAAATTTAGCGAAATGCTTAGAAATACTGTAAAAACGCGATTATACAACGCTTCGTCGCTTATGATACCCCTTCTCTATCCTTACTTTACAAAATCATAAGTGGATAAAAAATCAAAAAGCTGTCAGAGTACTGACAGCTTTTTATTCCATATCTCATTTCAGAATCTTGGTACTACTAACCACCAATCAAATCACGTCTGCGATAACCGACAAAACTAATCACAATCATCAGTACTGACAGAATCAAAATTACTGACACATTGCCCCAATCCATCTTATCAACAGGAAGTTTTGGGATATAATCGTAAATACTCAATTTTTCAATCCATTGAGGTAAATCAAGAATATGTCCAAGATAACTCATAAAGAGTAAGAAACCAAGATAGACCCAAATTGCGCCTGAAGCTCGTGGAATAAAAGCCACAAGTAAACTTAGAAGTGCAACAACAAATACAATTCCAACTATCCAAATCATCCCAGGTTTCATTACATCAGCAAAACTTAAAGCATTTTTATTTCCTAACTGTTCAACATAAATACCAAGTACAGCCAGAAATTGTGCGACAACACTTCCAATAATTGCAGTCAACACATAGGTCAGATAAACTTTCAACCTAGAAATCGGCAAAGCATAAAGTTGTTCTTGACGATTTTTTCGTTCCTCAGCAGTCATCCGAGAGAGTAAAATCACTGCAAAAGCAGATACCAAAATGGACAAAATAGAAAACAAAGTAACCATAAAGTTTCCAGTAATCGCATCTGTCGCTGTTGCATTTCCTATAAAAATCTGCTTAACCAGCTCATTGCCACTGATAAATTGATCCATTTGTCCAAACATTGAGCCATAGACCAACCCCAAGACAAAGACAGCCAATAGCCAACCAATAATCATCTTTTTTTGCAAGCTTAGCACCAAACCAGGTAAACTGAGCAGCGTTCTTTTAGCATGAGCACGTCCACGTCCTTCAGGCAAATAACCAGCGTTCACATCGCGTTTAATTTCGAGCATATAGGCAAGTGCCAACATCAGTATCGAAAAGATAAGCGTTAGCCCAACACCTAGCCAAGATTCATGACCTGTTGCATAAGGAAATCCAAGATAGCCCCATGAAAGTGGATTGAACCATCCTGCTTGAGGTGCACCTACATCTGTTCCCATTCGTATCACATAAAGAAGTCCTAGAAGACCAAAAGTTGTTCCTTTAGCTCCGCCAGCATCTGGAAAAATCTGAGCAAAGAACAGTGCAACCATTCCCCACATTAATCCTTGTGCTGAAGTGCTACTCGCAAACAACAAATTACTAGAAAGATTATTCAAACCGTCAACATTTTGCGCTTGAATAGAGAATGCGAGCAAAAATGCCATCACAATGTGCAACAACACAAGCTCAATCACAACTGCTGTTGTATTTGATAATTTACCAATAGAAAATGAGCGAAAAAGTTCTGCTATCCCATCATCTTCTTCCTTACGCGTTCGATTAACCACATAGATAATTGAGATAATGGCAAAAGTAATCGCCGTAATCAAAGTCATCGTTTGTCCAAAGATAGGTCCTAAAGTGTACGCACTTGGATTTTTAATTGGTGTTGCACCGAAAAGTCCCAACATCGCTGGATTTTTTACAAACATGGTATACATTGTTGCTGCTGTTGCTGGGCTTGAAGCAACTTCCATCTTGCCTGCACCAGATGCTGCAAATGCTAACATCCCTAGCACCCAAAATATTAATTTTAGCCAATCACGTTTTAGGAGTGATTTGAACATCGCCCCCGTTTTATAAAGCGGTTTATTCATTATTTTCATCTCCCAACTTTTTATTCATAGTGACGCATAAATAAATCTTCAAGCGTTGGTGGCATAGATTCAAGTTTTTTCACACCATATTGTGTAATCGTTGATAATATTTCATCTACTTTATCACTATCAGCTTGGAAGCTTGCTTTTGTGCCATCAATTTTTAAGTCATGAACAGAGCTAAGGGTTTCAAGACCTGTCGGAACTTGCCCTGTTTCAATCTTATATTGATAACGCGTTAAATGTCGCAAATCCTCAAGACTACCGGTTTCTACAATTTCACCTTTACGGATGACTGCAACACGGTCTGCCAGCTTTTCAACTTCAGACAAGATATGACTTGATAAAAGAATCGCTTTCCCTGCAGCTTTAAGCCTTCCAACTTCTTCCTGAAAAATCGCCTCCATCAATGGGTCAAGTCCAGAAGTTGGTTCGTCAAAAATATATAGTTCAGCATCGCTTGATAGCGCTGCAATAAGTGCAATCTTTTGTCGATTTCCTTTAGAATAAGACCGAGCTTTTTTCTTTGGGTCTAACTCGAATTTTTTAATTAATTCATCTCGTTTAGCCGCATTTCCTTTACCATGAAGCTTCAAAAAAAGATCAATAATCTCTCCTCCTGATAGATTGGGCCAGAGATAAACATCACCTGGAACATAGGCAATTTGCTTATGAATCTCAATGGCATCTGTCCAGACATCTTTTCCAAATATTTTGGCTGAGCCACCATTTGCACGGATAATACCAAGCAAAGTCCTAATCGTTGTTGATTTACCAGCACCGTTAGGTCCGATGTAGCCGAGCACTTCTCCAGCATTGACATCAAAACTTACATCTTTGAGCGCTTGAAACTTACCAAAGTTTTTTTGAAGCCCTTTTACTTCGACTACTTTTACCATAATTAAGTCCTCCATAAGGATAATTTCATTGTTTATAAAGTAATTTATGAACTAAACTTAACTTTATAGTTCATATTGTACTCTTTTCCTTGAATTAGTTCAACAAAAAAGCTATAATTTTTTATAGAAAATAGATTTGTCAGTACTGACAGTTTTTTGTCAGTAAGATTGGAAAGGTTTTCCTCATGAATCAAACAGAAAAAAAGAAAAAAGCCATTTTAGACACGACTTTTACATTGTTGAATGAAAAAGAAATTAAAGAAATCACTGTTGATGAAATTGCTCAAAAAGCAGTAGTGTCAAAGGTTACATTATTTAAGTATTATAAAAATAAAAATCATTTAATGAACATTGTCATTATGCACGCCTTTGAAAATATGGCAGCACAAGTTGAAGAAATCATTCAAAGCGATCTGAACTTTGAAGAAACTTATGAGGGAATCACCCAAATGAAGCTAAAACAGCTTGAGCATTATTCTCCGATATTTTCTCAAAATTTGATGACACAATACTCTGAAAGTCCTGATTTTTTCGATACCGATGCTGTCACGGTGCAGATGAAAATTTATGATAAACTTTTTCAAAAAGGACAGGATGAAGGTAAAATTTCAAAAGACTTCACCAAAGATGATTTCCTATTTCTTGTCAATATCTTCATCTCAGGAATGAAAGGTTTATCCGCAGATTACCTATTTCAAAAAACTGGGATACTTACCCGCTTTTTCATTAATGGACTAAAATAGTTCTCCATTAATAAAACTTGATAAATCAAAATAAAAAAATGGGATTTTCCCATTTTTTTATATCTGTCAGTACTGACAAAAACCAATCAGTATGCTGACAGTCTCAATTTTATCAAAGCAAGTGTGTGACGCAGCGAAGATAGCGACTAGAGAAAATGGACAAATGTTTTATGAAACTCCTACTGATACTGTTTAATTTCTAAATGTTCCATTTAGAAATTAAAGTTTGCGTTACACGCAAACCACTTCTTGCGCGAGCGCAAGGCAGTATCTTTGCAGTTCATCGCATTGTTATACATATATCATAGACGCAGCATTTAGCCCGTATAAACACCTGAATTTTTAAGTTCTTTTGCAACTTCAACAAGTTTGCGTAGACGATGATTGACCCCCGATTTTCCAAGTGGTGGATCTAAAAGTTCTCCCAACTCTTTAAGCGTAGCTTCTGGATTTTCAAGACGTAATTTAGCAACTACGGTAAGTTGCGTGGGAAGTTGTTCAAGTTCTTTTTTTTCGTTTAAAAAATGAATGGCTTCAATCACTTCTTGGCTTGCTGCAACTGACTTAGCAATATTTGCATTTTCAAAATTAGACTGACGATTCGCAAGACCTCGCATTTCTCGAATCATCTTAGCATCCTCAAATTTAAGGCGTGCCTGCATTGCTCCGATTAATGTTAAAAAATCCATGATTTCTTCTGCTTTAGAAAGGTATAAAATCCAGCGATTTTTTCGTTCAATGACTCTAGCATTTAGCTCAAATTTTCTAAAAATCTCCTGCAGGTCTTCTGCGTGTTCTTGATAAACATTAGCAATAGAGAGCTGGTATTCGCCTTTTTCTGGATTATGAAGACTTCCAGAAGATAAAAAAGCTCCTCGTAGATAATCACGGCTCATCAGATTATCATTTTTTACAAAATCAGGAACACCATTATCCAGCATCAACGCATCTGCAAGACTCAATTCATCAAGAAGCTCCGTAGCACCATCTTCAATAAATACAGTATAAACTCTATTTTTTGACAAGGTTGTTTTTTGGTGGACACGAATTTCTGCACGAATTTCATAAAGTTCAAGCAACATTTGATAGATATATTTGGCAGTCCCCGCATTTTCAGTTGCAATAGATAAGGTCAAACCACCAGAAATACCAACCGAACCATTCATTCGGACAAGAGCTAAAAGGGTGCCAGTCGTTGCAAGATTACGGGTTAACTCTTTTTTGACATCACTTGTAAAACTCATTTTTTAACTCTTTTCATTCATTTTTGTTATTGGAGCTGTGAAATCAACTCGCTTTACCTTTGATGCCGAGCATGAACAGCCTGCCTCTCCACTTTGCTACACCATCTATTGCATAGGAAGCAATCGCAGCTTATATCAGCGTAGTTCGACAAAAAAGCAGAGTAGAGTTGTCCTCATTGTCACTGACAGAAGTTTTTGAAAGCATTATCAATTCTGTCAGCACACTGACAGAAAAAATTCTACTTACAGTTCATCAATCTTTTATCTGCTGCTGAGAAATAGCAATAATCTCTTGCGCTACCGCTTCACCATCATGAAATGCTCCACCATCACGAAGCTCCAAAAAATTATTTGATACAATATTAACTTTTTCAGCTTTGAGTGCTTCAAAATCATGCTCAACCTGAACAAGATACTCATCAAATTTATTAGTATTCATATACTCTTCTGGTACTTTTTCAATATTTACAAGTACAGTATCAATGACATTTGTTCCTAAATGTTCATGCAACACGCGCACATGGTCTGCATCAGTAAAATACTCCGTTTCACCACGTTGTGTCATAATATTGCATACATAAATGATTTTTGCTTTCGTTTTCCAAAGCGCTTCACAGATTTCGGGAATTACAATATTTGGCAAGATAGACGTAAAAAGTGAACCAGGTCCCAGTACGATTGTATCTGCTTCCATGATAGACTTTACAACATTTCTTGAAGCAACAGGTGTATTCCCCGTTGCCGTTTCAGTTAGATAAACATGGTCAATCAATCCTTTATGACCGGCAATATGACTCTCACCAGCCACTTCATAACCATCCTTAAAAACAGCGTGCAAAGTCAGTGCAGCATCTGATGAGGGGTAGATTTTACCATCAACATGGAAAAATTTCGCTAATGATTGAATGGCTCGATAAGTTGAGCCTTGCATTTCAGAAATAGCAGCAATAATCAAATTTCCCAACGGATGTCCAGCAAGCTCTCCATCTGCCTCATCAAAGCGATATTGTAAAATATCGGCATAAAATTTTGGCATATCAGACATTGCAATCAAAACATTTCGTAAATCGCCCGGTGGTGCAATACTTACAGCCGAGCGAATTCGTCCAGATGAGCCTCCATCATCTGCCACTGTCACAATCGCTGTTAAATCAACTTTTTCTTTTCTCAATGCTCTCAGAACGACAGGAATACCAGTGCCGCCTCCAATTACAACTATTTTGGGCTTACTCATGAACGATTTACCGTTTCCTTCCTACGGTCTTTGTCACGATGGCTTGTATTCAAATGCCAATGTTCTTGAAGGGTTTTTGATACCCGCTCTGCAAAAGCTACAGAGCGATGTTGGCCGCCCGTACATCCAAATGCAATTGTTAGAACAGATTTTCCTTCTTTTTGGTAAGCAGGCAAGATTGGAACTAACATTTTCATAAGATTTTGATAAAATTCCTCAGATTGCGGATGGTTCATGACATAGTCATAAACCTCTTCATCCGTTCCATTTTTATCACGAAGTGTTGGAATATAATGAGGATTAGGTAAGAAGCGAACATCAAAAACCAAATCTGCATCTAATGGAAGACCATATTTAAAGCCAAAAGACATCACTTCAATCCGAAAAGTTGAAGCAACACTCATTGAAAATTGTTGCAAAATTTTAGAACGCAAATTACGAGGGGTCAATTCACTCGTATCAATAACCACTTCCGCTAAATTTTTCAAATCACTCAAAATTTCGCGTTCTTTGGTAATTCCATCCAAAGTTCTACCGTCAATAGCCAGCGGATGACTCCGTCTGGTTTCTTTGTAGCGCGAAACAAGTTCTGAATCATTTGCATCCAAAAACAATAGTTTAAAATTAATTTGTGAATTGTCTGAAAGCTCTGTCACGATACTATATAAATGGTCAAAAAAGCTTCTCGAACGCATATCGACAACCATCGCAACTTTGTCAATTTTATTGTCAGGCATATTCAATAATTCAACAAATTTCTCAATCAAGGTCGGCGGCATATTATCAACTGTAAAATATCCCATATCCTCAAACGACTGGATTGCCACAGTTTTACCAGCTCCTGACATCCCTGTAATGATAACAACATTAAGTTCTTTACTCATTTGTTAGGTTCCTCTCATTTTTGTCTTTGAAATGACTATCCCTCATCTTGAAAAACATCATCTCTCTTTTTTACTCACTGACAGATTTCTGTCAGTACTGACAACATTCTATTCATTCACTTATAACTCAATATCATTCAAGTCTAATATGAAAAACGCAAACCTTTTGGAAAATAATTTTTAACGACACCATTAACAAATTTGGCAAAACCCAAACCATTTCCGTTAATAACAAGCTGCACCCATCCGTTACTGATCGTTTCATTAATCGCTAGAGTCTCTCCAGCAACATATTTTCTAAATTGTTCTTCATTAATTTCTAATGTTCGCACCACTTCTTCTGGTCTCAACGCCAAACCTAGAGCAAAAGAAGGTTCAAAACGATTTTTCTTAAAAACTCCCAAATGCAAACCATTACGAGCAATCTTTAACTTAGATAAATCAGGCAAAACCTCTGGTAAAAAATATAAATTATCACCAAAAACCTGTAAAATACCCGCTGACAAAAAATCTGTCAGTAAGCTTTTCTTATAAAACTCATCCCATAATTTCTTTTGTTCATTAGTCAGTTTAGATTTACCAACTTTAACTTTTTTGTCAGTAACTTTATCACGTCTGTCATTAAATTTCGCAACAAATTGTCCTTCTCCTAGAAAATGATGAGGCCAACAACGCACAACCTCTGGCATATCAATTCCCTCTGATTGTCCATTTATTTTCGGAATATTCGTCAGTGTCATGGTAGGATAATTTTCTAATACCCATCTCACAATATCCTCATTTTCTTCCTCAGACCATGTGCACGTTGAGTAAATTAATGACCCACCAGGAGCTAGCATTTGCATGGCCTCCCCAACGATTTCGCGCTGTAAATTCGCACATTTCTGAGGATAATCACTAGACCAATACTGTATTGCGTCAGAATCTTTACGAAACATTCCTTCACCAGAACACGGAGCATCTAGTATAATAGCATCAAAATATTGCGTAAAAACCTTAGCTAGTCTCTTGGGACTTTCATTAAGAACAACTACATTTCTAGCACCAAATCTTTCAATATTTTCCACCAAAATTTTACTTCGTTTATGAGAAATCTCATTTGAAACTAATAATCCTTCATTTCCCAAAAAACTAAGTAAATGGGTGGATTTACCTCCCGGTGCTGCACACAAATCAAGCACTTTCATCCCTGGCTGAATCCCAGCACTTTCAGCAACCACCTGTGCCGCAGGTTCTTGAGAATAGACAAGACCACATACGTGCTCAACTGACTTACCAGAGACTTTCCCATAATATCCAAAAGAACTTTCAGAAATAGCTTCATAGTCTCTACTTTCAATACTACTCAAGTTTTTTAAAGGGTTTATCCGAAAGGCACTCACTGCTTCTCTATCAAAACTTTTTAAAAACGCTTCAAAGTCATTTCCAAGAATATTCTTATATTTATCTAAAAATTCTACAGGTAAATCCATTTTAACCTCATTGAAATCATTATTTTCTCATAAAATATCTATGTCTGATTCAATACATTCATTGACATACAAATCACTAACTACTGTAGAACCAGTCTAGCATAACTACAGCATTGGGGAAATAAGCCGTGCCAATCCTTCTTTAAATCGAATCCAATTTGAACGTTGTTCATAAAGCTCAAGCGTCAATCCTTGACTCAACTGCAAGTCTTTCATAAAATCGCTTCTCAATTTTTGGGCAATATCATAATCATATATTACCACATTTGCCTCAAAACAAAGTTGAAGACTCCGATAATCCAAATTCGCTGAACCAACTGAAGCGTACTCTCCATCAATAATTAACGTCTTAGAATGGACAAAACCATTTTCGTAAGTATAGACTTTCGCACCATATTTAACCAAATCTGCTGCATGAAAATAAGTCGCCCAATAAACTAAAGGATGGTCTGGCTTATTCGGAATCATCATCCTCACCTGAACACCAGATAAAAGTGCCAATTTCAATGATTCATGCAGAGCATCTGAAGGAATATAATAGGGTGTTTGAATCACAATTTCACGTTCAGCACCAGAAATCATTTTCATATAAGTTAACTTAATCTGTTCCTTATCCTCATCTGGTCCAGAAGTAACCAACTGTGTCGCAACATGCCCAATTGCAATAGAATCAGGAAAGTAAGGCTCACCCTCTGTAATCTCAAACTTATGTTGTGAATTCCAATCCAAAATAAAACGATGTTGCAAACTATAGACAATATCCCCTGTTAAACGCAAATGATTATCTCGCCAATAACCAAATTTTTTCGTGACCGAAGCATACTCATCTCCAACATTAAAACCACCAGTATAACCAATCACACCATCAATGACCACAATCTTACGGTGCAGACGATAGTTTGTTCTAGGATTAATCAAAGGCATAATTAAAGGGAAAAACTGTGCAACTTGCCCTCCAAGTTCAGTCAATTTCTTAAATTCCTTTAGCTTCGTCTTATTAGAGCCCCATGCATCCATCAACAAGCGAACCTCAACCCCACGCCGACGCGCAGCAAGCAAAGCATCATAAATTTCGTGACCAAGATGGTCCATTCTAAAAATATAATATTCCATATGAACATGATGTTTTGCCTTATTAATGTCCTCGATTAGAGCATCAAATTTTTCTCTACCGTCATTAAAAATTTTAACATCAGTATTTGTTGAAATAATTGATTTTTCTTCAACATACAACATATTGATGAGCTGTCCAATCACATGATTCTTTCGCATCTTATTAACAAAAGCACGATCTGAAAAAGCTTTTTCAGCGTGACCAAGTTGCTTTTCAAAACCAATATGAAATCTTTTTCTATCTTTAAAAATACGATAATGTGAAATCCCTCGCCCAATCAAAAGATACAAAATAAATCCTAAAACAGGTAAAACATTAATCACAAAAAGCCACGACCAAGTCGATGCAGTTGATTTTCTCTCCCTAAAGATAATGATTAAGGATAAGAGAAAGTTTAAAAAAAACACAAACAGCTCAAAAAGTGCAATAAAATTCATGTTACTCCTTCCAATAAACCCCTATTTATTCTTCTATTATATCATACCCCCTAACCTGATATTTACTCAGAACATTCTTTACACTGTCAAATCCTAATAAACCAATAAATAAAGTTAATTTTCTAATCAAACATTTATTCAAAACTTACAAATTTGTAAGTTTTAGAATACTTTTCCGTGATACTATGGATGAAGAAACAAAAAAAGTTAAAACTAAAGAGATAATTTTCTTAGTCTACTTTTAACTTTTAATATAACTTGTTGAGGTGAAAAATGAAAAAAATAATTTTATCCATTCCTTTAATCATTATTGCATTATTGTCACTAACCGCATGCAGTAAAGAATTTGATGATAGCTTCAAACAATCTGTATACTACACAAAAATAGAAACCAGTCCAGCTCAAAGCAAAGACAGCGAAAACAAACCATACTATCTCTATCATCAAACATTTGTAAACGACAAAGGAGAAACTGTTAAATTTGACATGAAAGAATATCGTAGCGAACCTTTAAAATTAGACAGCTATTTGAAAGTCATGATTAACAAAAAAGATGGCGTAAAAAGTTGGGAAGAAATATCCAAAAACGCTATTCCTAACACTGCTCTAGACAAACTAAATAAATAATACTCACTATACTCAATCACACCATGACTGCTATTTCTTAACCGAAACAAAGCAGTCATTTTTTTATTTTTCCCCCTTTGTAGTCTGTCTTATAAATTTCTTACAATATTGTAAGCTTTAATCGTCATATCTTTGTTAAAATAATAGTATATAATCAAAAAATATACTCTAACCTACTAGATATACCTTCAGTTTTCTCTTTAAACAAGATGAGAAAATATAAATTAAAGATACGATAGGAGAAATATATGAACAAAAATATAACAGAAATGCGAGGACTTTCTAAATCAGAAGTTGAACAACAAATAAAGTTAGGCAACATCAATACAATAACTGTAAACGCAGGGCAATCAGTGAAGGAAATCATTATTAGAAATACAATGACGCTCTTTAACCTTCTGAATCTAACCTTAGCAGTTGTGGTCATTGCAATCGGTTCTTATAAAAATACTCTATTTATACTGTCAGTTATTATCAATACAGGGGTAGGAATTTATCAAGAAATCAAGGCAAAACGAATAATCGAAAAACTTTCCATTCTTACTCAAAACAAAGTAGAAGTTATCCGAGATGGTCAAAAAATTACCATCAATAAAGAAAAAATTGTTGTAAATGACCTCTTGTGCCTAACTAAAGGTATGCAAGTTCCTGTCGATACAATTAGCTTAGAAAATGGACTTTACGTTGACGAATCAATGATTACTGGAGAATCAGATATCGTCGAAAAAAAAGTTGGAGATTTGATTTATTCAGGTTGCCTCGTTCTACAAGGACAAATTAAAACACAAGTACAATCAGTGGGAAACAATACATTCGTCAGTAAATTAACTAGTGAAGCAAAAAGTTTTAAAGATACAAAGTCTAAAATACAGCAATACATTGATAAAATTTTAAAAATCATCATGATTGCTATTCTACCAGTGACAGCCCTCGTTTTACTTAATCAATTCTTTCTTACACACCTAGATTTGTCAATAATTTCGCAACGTGAAATTGCCATTTTGGGAAGTGCCGCAGTTATATCAAGTCTAATTCCTGAAGGTCTAGTCCTTCTGACATCCGTTGCCTTAGCTGCTGGTGTCATAAAACTTTCAAAAAAACAAGTTTTAGCCCAAAATTTATCAGCCATCGAAACACTCGCACGAGTTGATGTGCTTTGTCTTGATAAAACTGGAACAATCACAGAAGGCAAGATGAATGTCGAAGAAGTTCTCTACTATACCGACAATAAGGAAGAAATCAATAATGTCCTTTCTTTTATCGTTGAACATGACACCGAACAAAATGCATCAATAGAAGCTCTCAAAAACAAATTTGGAGGTTTACAATCTAGACTTGATTTAGTTCAATATATTCCTTTTTCATCAGAGATTAAACAGCAGGCTATTGAAATTAAAGACAAGGGCATCTATACTCTTGGGGCTTTTGATATGATTTCAAACAAACTAGAAAATCAACAAAAACAAGATATTGAATTTGCTTTAAAGAGAGGCTATCGAATCCTCGGACTTGCACATAGTTGGTCGCCACTAAAAGATAAAACAATCCCTAAAGATACTAAGATTATTTGCCTCATTTTTTTGAAAGATAAACCTAAAAAAGAAGCCAAAAAAATATTAGAATACTTTGAAAGACAAGGAACAGAAATCAAGATTATATCAGGAGATCATCCAGAAACTGTTCTAAATATTGCTCATGATGTTGGTATAAAAGGAAGTGCACGTAATCTCAACGAACTTCCTAAAGATGCAGAAAGCTTACAAAAAATCGCAGAAGAAACCACCGTTTTTGGACGAATTACACCTGAGCGTAAACGAGATTTGATTACCGCTTTACAATCAAACGGGCACACAGTAGCCATGATTGGCGATGGTATAAATGATATTCTAGCATTAAAAAAATCAGATTGTGCTATTGCGCTAGGTTCAGGAAACGAAGCCACAAAATCTGTTGCCCAATTTGTCCTATTAGAAAATAACTTCTCTGTTCTTCCTTCTGTAGTACAAGAAGGCAGGAAAGTCATCAACAATATTAAACGAGTCGCAGGGATGAATCTTCTGCGAGTAATTTACACATTTGTTTTAATCATCCTACTAGTTATTACCCGAAAAATCTTTCCACTTGAATCAATTAACCTAATGCTCATGGGAATCTTTACTGTTGGAGTTCCTAGTGCTTTGTTAATTTTAGAAAAAGATGAAAAACCAAGCACAGACGATTTTTTCAAAAGAATAATAGTAAATATAGTTCCAGCAGGAATATTAATTGGGATTACCATTTTTATTATGCTAATCCTTCCTTACAAATTTCCGCTCTATTCCATAGCAGCTGAGGGACATTTAGCTACCAATTATGGCGCTTATTTGAGTGATGTTACTCTGATTATTGGTTCAGTTCAGCTGTTCGCCTTATATTTATTATGCCGTCCTTTAAGTAGATATAGGGCTAGTGTCATTGTTGGTATGACTTTAGTTTTCTACACAACTTACTTCATTCCACCTATCACAAAATTTTTAGGGATTGCTCCTCTACAAAGCTCTCGCTTTATCATCCCAACATTGATTTGTATTGCTTTGTTGCTTATCATTCGTATGCTTATTTTAGATGGTAAAAAAGTAAACAAGCTAAAACTTTCATTACTTTGTCTAAGTTTAATGATTCTTCTCATTTTTGCTTCAGCAAAACTGCGACAATTTCAAAAAAGGATGGCCTATGAAAATGATAAATACATCCAAGTTTTACCAGATGACTGGTATCATGCTCAACGTGACAGAAACTCTTGATTAAATTATTTATAGTGAAGTTACAACAAAAAAAGAGTCCTCATTTCGAGAAGACTCTTTTTTTGTTGTAGCTAAAGCAACTCACCATATTTAGCAATAAATATTTTCTTGAAAACTGTGACTAGTAGCATATACATCGTCACCGTCAGTAAAAGCCAAGGGAAAAAGCTAGCAGGTAAAGCTTCCAAACCTATTGAAGCACCAAAAGTTGTGAAGGGAATAATAGTAAGACCAATAATTCCCAAAAAAGTTAATAATGTAAGAGAAAGTGAAGCATGGCTCTTTAAAAATGGTATTTTTGGAGTACGAATCATATGAATCACAAGAGTTTGTGTCCACATAGATTCTACAAACCATCCTGAATGAAAAAGAGCAATAAATCCAACATAAGCCGCACTTCCCGGTGTAAGTGTACTAAATTCTCCAAATGTCGCAGGACATATCACAAAAAACATCAGTAGATAAGTTGTGATATCAAAGACAGAACTTGTCGGACCAATCCATAACATAAACTTGCTGATAGAACTTGCTTCCCATTTCCTAGGTACTGTCAAATAGTCTTCATCAACATTGTCCCACGGTATTGCAGTACATGACAAATCATAGATTAAATTAAGCAAGAGAATATGAATAGACAACATCGGAATAAAAGGTAAGAATGCACTTGCCACTAATACAGAAAACATATTACCAAAGTTAGAGCTTGCGGTCATCTTAATGTATTTAATCATATTTGCATATGTTTTACGTCCTTCAATAATTCCTTTTTCAAGAACTGTCAAATCTTTTTCTAGCAAGATAACGTCCGCCGATTCTTTCGCTATATCGACAGCCGTATCAACAGAAATACCAACATCCGATGACTTCATTGCTGCTGCATCGTTGATACCATCTCCCATATATCCAACACTATTTCCATTGTTTCTTAATGCCGTCACAATTCGCACCTTTTGTTGTGGGGATAATTTAGCGAATACACTCATTTTTTCTACATCTTTTGCCAGCTGCTCATCATCCAATTTATCTATATCAGAGCCTAGTAAAATATGGTCAACGGGTAATCCAACTTGACTACAAATCGAACGTGTTACTTTATCGTTATCACCTGTTAGTATTTTTACTCCAACACCGTATTTATTAAGTGCTTTAATCGCTCTCTTTGTAGATTCTTTGGGTGGGTCTAGAAAAGCAAGGTAGCCCATTAAAACCATCTCTGACTCATCTTGCACAGAGAATATTTCGATTGGAGAGGGATTGGTTTTTTGAGCTACCGCAATCACTCGCATTCCCTTTTCATTAAGTTCATCAACTTTTTCTAAAATATACTTTCTAACCTCATCTGTCAATCGTACGATATCGCCCCTGTATTCAGCGAATTGACAAATATCCAGCATTTCTTCAACAGCCCCTTTAGTAATGAGTTGCGTTTTTTTGCCTAGCTCTTCTGTATTACTTTGCACAACAACACTCATTCGACGTCTCTCAAAATCAAATGGTATCTCATCAATCTTTGTATATCTACTACTAAGCCCGCTTAATTCTGAGAATTTTGTTTGATTATTCTCAGTAGCTTGGATAATTGCAAGATCCATTAAATTTTTGAGACCAGTTTGGTAGTAGCTATTTAGAAAAGCGTGTCTGAGTACACGAGTATCTTCTTGTCCCTGTATATCAAGATAATGCATCAAAACAACTTTATCTTGAGTCAAAGTTCCTGTTTTATCCGTACAGAGAATATTCATTGACCCTAAATTTTGAATAGAATTCAGATTTTTAATAATTGTTTTTTCTTTTGACATCGTTACAGCACCTTTTGCTAAACAAGTCGTTACAATCATTGGTAGCATCTCTGGAGTTAAACCTACCGCTACGGCAAGAGCAAATAAGGTTGCCTCCATCCAATCCCCTTTAGTGAAACCATTGATAAATAAAACAAAGGGTACCATAACAAGCATAAATCTAATGAGAACCCATGAAACTGAATTTACCCCTTTTTCAAAGGTGGTCTTAACAGAATCTTCATCAACACTTTTTGCCATTTCTCCAAATATTGTATCATCACCAGTAGCAATAGCCACTCCAAATGCAGTTCCACTAATAATATTTGAGCCCATAAATGCAAGATTTGTAGCTTCAGTTAATGTATCATATTTATCATTCTTCAAACTCGCTAATTTTTCTACGGGCTCACTCTCTCCAGTGAGAGAAGATTGACTGATAAATAAATCTTTTGCTTCTATAATTCTCAAATCGGCCGGAATCATGTCGCCTGCTGATAAGTGAATAATATCTCCAACCAACACTTCTTCAATCGGAATTTCTTGACTTCCGATTCCTTTTCGATACACATTTGTTGTAGTTCTAATCATCCTCAGAAGATTTTCAGCAGCATTCCCACTTCTAGTCTCTTGAACAAAACGTAGTATCCCAGAAATTAAAACCATTGTTGTAATAATGAGTAATCCTGTCGGGTCCTCTTCTCCAGGTGTTGCTAAAATAATATCAGTAAATGCCGATATTAAAGCTAAAATAAATAATATTATTGTAAATGGATTAATAAATGCTTGGTATATACGCTTTACAAACGAAGTTTTTTTACCTCGCGTAATTTTGTTATCTCCATAAAGACTGCGAGAAACTTCCATTTGTTTCTCATTCAATCCTTCTACTGTTGTACCTAATTTTTTAAATATTTCTTCCTTGTTTGCTTTTGTTGCGAATTCTAATCTTCTTTGAATTGCTTCACGGTGCATCATATTTGCATTTGCTTTATTCGTTACACCTGAGCTTCTAGTTAATCTTTTTTTCATTGGTCTGTACCTCAATTTCATAATAATAATAATAGATTTTGATTATACAGCTCCTAGACTTTGGGCTACATTAAATAAGACGATGAAAACGAACAGTTGTTTTCATCATTTTGTTCTGCTGTGGCCTATCAGGGTCAGAGCTGCTGATACTTTGTTCTTCCATTCGTTTTCACCTCCTTTTCAACACAAAAAAACCTTGCCTACGTAACTTGAACATAGACAAGGGAATAATTCCAAAAAAAGCTAACACCACACAGTGAAACCAATTCATGTCATCGTTCAAGCTTTAGCTCCACAGGGCGATGTTGTTGCACTATTTCATGCCTTGTTTTTCGACATGAACTGTTGGCCCTCTCATCGTGTCTCCACGACTCTGCGGCAGCAACCCGTATCCCTGTGGTAGCCTCACCTACCGATAGTTAGCTTTAAAAACTAACCACGATTATTATATATTTTTATCTCACTATTGTCAAATCTTTTTCTAATAATCTTTAAGATTAATGATTTTGATTATTCAAGAGAACACTAACAAAAAGCGGTAGTTAGCCGCTTTAATTAATTTTTAAACCAAAATTGTGCTTATTTCAAACTTATTTTACTTTCTTCAACGCTCCAAATAAAACTCCTGAAATTACAGCTCCAATCAAGATAAATAAAAGATAAAGTAACGGATTGTTTGTTAGCGCTAAGACAAAGATTCCTCCATGAGGTGCCATTAATTTAATATTGGCGAGCCCTGTCAATCCTCCAGCCACAGCTGCACCTACGAAAAATGACGGAATAGCTCTAGCAGGGTCAGAAGCCGCAAAAGGAATAGAGCCCTCTGTAATGAAAGATAAGCCCATCACAATATTAGTTAAACCAGAATTGCGTTCTTCTTTAGTAAATTTGTTTTTGAATAAAAGCACTGCTACTGTTGTTGCAAGTGGAGGAACCATACCACCCGCCATTACAGCTGCCATTACAACTGAACCACCATCAGCTACTGTCGCAGCCAAAGTTCCGGTTGCAAAAATATAGGCTGCTTTATTGATCGGACCTCCGAGGTCAATTGCCATCATTCCCCCTACAACCAAGCCGAGTACCAATGCAGATGCACCAGATAAACTATTCAAAAAGCTTGATAAACCTGTGTTGATAGCAGCCATTGGTATATTGACAAATAGCATCAAAAATCCAGTAATAAATGTACCAACTAACGGATAAATTAATATCGCTTTAATTCCATCCAAAGATTTTGGTAAAGCTTTCGTCCACTTACGAAGTAAAAGAATAACACCACCAGCTAAGAATCCACCGACCAAAGCACCAAGAAATCCTGAAGGAATCATCTTTGCAGGATCAAGGTGACCAAATGCCAATCCTGAAGAAGCCATTGAGCCAGCAACGAACCCAGCTACTAAGCCTGGTTTATCCGCAATTGAATTTGCAATAAACCCAGCTAATACAGGGAGCATAAATGCAAATGCTGCTCCTCCTACATTTTTGAAATAAGCTGCAATTGGATGATAAACACCCAAGTTTGCAAGTTGATCATGAGGTACTCCCATTGCTTGGTCAATTAAGAAAGCCAAAGCGATTAAAATCCCGCCTCCAACAACAAAAGGAAGCATTGCGGATACCCCGCCCATTAAATGTTTATAAAATGCCTTCCCAAGCCCCGTCGCAGTTTCTGAACCTTCTTCTTCTGTATTTTCCCCTTCAAATACTGGAGCCTTACCAGAAAGTGCTGTTTCAATCAGAATTTTTGGATTACGAATTGCTTCTGCAACTGGTTTATTTACAAGTTCTTTGCCAGAAAAACGATTCATTTCTACCTTTTTATCTGCTGCAACGATGACTGCATCTGCTTTTTTAATGTCTTCAGTGGTTAATTTATGATCAATACCGCGTGCACCATTAGTTTCGACTTTAATTGCAACATTCATTTGAGCGGCTTGTTTTTTGAGCGCTTCTTCTGCCATGTAAGTATGTGCAATCCCTGTTGTGCAAGCTGTCACTGCAACTATATAGTGTTCTGCATTTTTTACTGTTTCTATCTCTTCTGCTTCATTTGATGAAAAAAGTTCTAAAACTTCACGCGGATAGTTAACCGCTTTCAATTTACTGTTAAAACCATCTTTGAGCAAGAATTTTGAAAGTTGCGCCAATGCTTCTAAATGAGTATCATTAGCACCTTCTGGTGCTGCAATCATGAAAAATAGATGGACAGGTTGATGGTCAAGCGCTTCATAATCTACCCCTATTTTTGACTTTGCAAAAAGTACAACAGGCTGAGTGACAGCACTGTTCTTACTGTGTGGCATAGCAATGCCCTCACCAAGTCCTGTTGAAGTCTGATGTTCGCGAGCTAGAATCCCTGTTTTAAATGTTTCAAAATCGTTGAGATAGCCTTCATCAACAAGTTTTTGAACCATTTCATCAATAGCAGCGAGTTTGCTTTGCGCTTTAAGGTCAAGAATCATGACCTCAGATTTTAGTAAATCTTTAATTTCCATTGATTGAAATCTCCTTTATTTCAACTTTTTTATAAATTTCATTAACAAATTCTCGGGTAGGCATATCTTTTGAGAATGCCTTCGCTGTACCACAGGCTATAGCTTGCCTGAAAGCTCTCAATAAATCTTTTGTTTCATGATATTCCGCTAAAAATCCTGCAACGGTAGAATCCCCTGCACCAATTGAATTTTTCAATTCTCCTTTGATTCCTTTGGCAAAATATACCACATCACGACTAAAAAGAAGTGCACCATCCCCTGCCATCGAAACAATAGCATGCTGTGCCCCCATATCTAACAACTTTTTACCAAATGGTATAATTTCTTCATTTGTTTTCAAAGATGTATTAAATATAGCTTCAAGTTCTTCACGATTGGGTTTGATAAGCAATGGATGATTTTTAAGAGATTTTAATAATTTTTGACCATCAATATCCAGAACAAAAGAAGCTCCTCTGGTCTTTACTCTTTCAATTAATCGTTCATAAAAGTCTTCTCCTAGTGCTTTTGGAATTGTTCCTGCAAATACAACAATATCATCTGCTTTTAAGTTTTCAAATTTTTGAACGAAAGCTTGTATCTCGCTCTCTTTTAGGGTCGGTCCAGCAGCATCTAAACTGGTTTCTTCATCTTCTGTTTTGAGCTTCACGTTAATTCTTGTTAAGGAATCAATCGGAGTAAAATCTGATAAAACACCATGTTCATTCAGAAATGCTCTAATATACTCTCCTGAAAAACCTCCCAGAAAGCCTAAAGCTGTAGTTGGGCTTTCCATTAAACTCAACATTCGGCTTTCCATAATTCCTTTGCCTCCAGCCGATACTTGTGTTTGAGAGGTACGGTTAACCTCGCCAAGCGATATTTTTTCATAATTCATAAAATAATCTAAGGCAGGGTTTAATGTTACTGTGTAAATCATATTTTTCTTTCTAAAGTACTGCTATCGTTTTCTTGTTATAAAATCAATCGTGTGTCTTGCCAGTTATAGTTAATTATTGACAGTGCATAATTTTAAAGCAAAATTAGTCTGTCAGCAATTCAAATTCATCTGGCTGTGCAAATTTAATAAAACTCATTTGACCGTTTTTGGATGAATCTGCCAAAACATAAGATTTTTGGCTTTGCTTAATGGCTAGAGATTTAACGGCAGCTTCTTCATGGTCTGGTGTCATCGCTCCATGAATTTCATCTATCGCGTTTGCTCCTATAAACGCAAGGTTGAATTGATAATTTGAAAGCTGAGCTAAAGTTTGGCTGCCGACAATTGCGTCTGTCACTTTTTTTACACGTCCTCCTAACAGATAAACAATTAGTTTTTCATCTGTTAGTTTGGAAAGATGTGTGACAGAATTTGTCACAACTGTCAAATATTTTTGAGAATGATTGATTAAGTCAGCCAAAATGCCCGTTGTAGTCCCTGCATCTAAAAAGATAATATCTCCATCTTTTATTTTTAGAAGTGCTTTTGCAGCGATTTTCTCTTTTTCTTGAATGTTTTTGGAAGTTTTTTCGAAAACACTCAATTCTTCTGTGAGATCTTGTAGAAGTTCTGCTCCTCCGTGTACTCTACGAAGTATTTTCTCTTTTTCTAACTCATTCAAATCTCTACGGAGCGTTGAAATTGAGCCTTCAATCACAGGAAGTAATTCTTCAATCGTTGCTCGTTTCCTATTTTTTAAATAATCAGTAATATTTTTCTTGCGTTCATTTGCTAACATTCTTTACCTCCCTCACTTATACTGGAATTAAAATATTGTGGTATAGTCCTACTATAGAGCGGTTTTACATAACTTATAGTTTTTGTTTTAATGTGTTTAAATATCAAGTTAAAAAATAACTATTTCCTCATGAATTCGTTTACAGGAATAGTATATCATCATTTTCTTTCAAAATCAACCTAAAACTTCCAAAAACTATCATTTTTATTAAATAAAAAAAGAAATACAAAATAAAAGATGTATTTCTTTTTTACTGAGCTTTCATTTTAAAAATATTTTTTAATTTTTATCTCTTGATGGTTGAAGTGACTACCTCATCAATAGGAGCTTCTTTCTCTCCTACTGATAGCAAAGCTTGCCATTTCGCCTTATCGCTTTGCCTTTTGCTCTTACTGCTTTAGCAGTTAGCTTCGGATGAACATAGGACATTTGTCCGTTTGCTTAGGGGCTAAAGCCCCAAGGGCAAAAGGCATTGGCTGTAAGGCACTAGGTGAAACAACTAGCATATCCGTTGCTGCTTTAGCGCAAACGGCTATCCTATAAAGTGCCGATGAACATTTGTCCTCTATCTCTAAGTCACTAAAGTGACAAGAATAGAGGCAACGCCAAATGGCAATCAAACGGACAGCGTAGCAACGAAGTTGCGTAGACCCGTGCGAAGTACGTAGCGAGTTGCGACTTCGACCAGGCACGTTTGTGCCGTAGCGAGAATCGACAGCGCAGTGAAATGGAGATAGAGCGAATGGACAGCATAGCGAAGCGGAGATAGTGCTGCTTATCCCTCCACCTTATAGAGGTGGGGGATTTAGCAGGCACTTGCTTGGTTAAAATATTCTAGTAGGCTTTGAGCAGATTGAATATAGTATTCGACTGCCACAGGGATAACCTCATCTTTAACAATCATATCCGAAAAGTGAAGTCCTGAACTACCCGATTGATTAGAGCCAATAAAAGCAAATACACTTGGAGCTTGCTGCCTATAGTTAGCAAAATCTTCCCCAGCACTTGAAGGTTCTGGAACAACAAATGATTGATGCCAGTGCCGAGTGGCTTCGCTCAAAACTCTTGTTAATTCTGGGTCATTATAAGTTAGATCAGCCTCCATTTTCCAATTGATTTTTGCTGAAACAGCATAAGCTGCCGCTGTGGACTCTATAATTTCTGTAAATCTCTTTTTGGCGTGTTGACGTGTTTCATCGGAGAATGTACGAATGGTTCCTTCAAATATAGCTTTATTTGGAATAACATTCCATGTGTTTCCAGATTCAATATGAGTCACCGATACTACCGCTGCTTTGAGTGGCGAAATATTTCTTGAAACAATCTGCTGTAGATTTTGAATAATTGCACTTGTTGCTAAAATAGGGTCTATGCCTTCGTGAGGATATGCGGCATGACTGCCACTCCCTACAACATTTACTTCAAACTGCTCAACTGCAGCCATAACTCCTTCTTCACGTAATCCAATAATTCCTGTACCAAGTGTTGGAATATTATGATAACCAATAAAAGCCTGCACATCAGAAACAAGACCACTTTCAAGGACTTGTCTGGCTCCTAGCCCGATTTCTTCTGCAGGCTGGAAAATTAATTTGACTGTTCCTTTAAGTTCTTTTTCATGTTCTTTTAAAATTTTTGCTGCACCCAAAAGACTTGTCATGTGTAAATCATGACCACAAGCGTGCATTACTCCTTCATTTTTTGATGTGAAAGGTAAATTGGTCTGTTCATTGATTGGAAGTGCATCAATATCGGCACGTAGAGCAATGACTGGATTGCCGTTTCCAACTTTTGCAACTAGGCCTGTTTTTAAATTTCCATCTAGAATTTCGATATTCCAATCCGTCAATTTTTGTTGGATGAAGGCGGTAGTTTTAAATTCGTGTTCCGAACGCTCTGGATGGGCATGAAGATAATGTCTGATTTCTTCCAGTTCTTTATTAAATTTTTCTTCAATCATAACATCTATTTTAACAAAAATAGTGAAGCATTTAACTTCACTATTTTCAATGATTAGATTTAATTTTTAAATCAAGCCAGCATCTTTTAAGACTTCTTCTATGTATGTGCCTTTGAGTTTTTTCAATCCTAACTTCAGTGCTTGTTTTTTAATAAGTGGCAAATCCATTTCTTCTAGTTTTTTCTTATCTGAGAGATAATATACTGAACCTGCGAGTGCCCGTAAATCATAGGCTGATGCATAAACTTCCGGTACTCCTCGGTCAACATCAAGAAGTTGATAGACGGCTTCCATCGCTGTACGGACAGAATATTCTGTAGTAAATACTGTATCTCTTTTAGTTTCTGCAAAATTTCCTAAAAAGGCAAGATTGACAGAGTCTTTTGGTACTACAAGTGGACGGTCTCCAGGTTCACGAAGCATAAAGTACGATGTGATGAAAGGCATATAAACGGGAATTGTATTCGTATTTTCATGTACAAAATCAGCGATTTCATCAATAGGCATCCCCAGATGATAGAGTAATTCTTGCGTGATTTCTTCACCTGTGCATTCTTCAATCGGTTTTTTGATGAAATTTCCTTCGGTATTGGAGAGTAAACCGTAAACCCAGGTCACAGTTTCTTGGTCTTTTTGTTCTTTAAAATGTGGCTGACGGTGGGTTGTAAATGATAGCAGCCAATTGGAATCTTTCACTGTGATGATTCCACCTGTGACTACTTTTCCTGAGCGAAGTTCACGATGAGTGAGTTTTTCAAAATAAGGTTGGATTTTCAAATTTTTCCATGTGACTGTTGCTGACACAAACCAACTTTCTTTTGGTAAGTTCTGACAGAAAACGTCTGGATGACCAAATTCTTGTGACTGTGCTGACAGATTTTTCCAAAGTTTCCATGATCCTCCAAGTTCGTGAGTAATGGGTGCTGGCTCAAGTGGTGAGCCCTGAGTGGAGCTTTCAGTGATTGAGCCATTAGTGACAAAGACCAAATCATTTTCTGTCAGTGCTGACGAACTTCCGTCAGCAAATTTGATTGTTTTTGCAACTTTTTTATTTTCTGAAAAGTCAACTTCGATATTTTCTACTTGTGAACCGTAGCGGAAATCAACGTCTTGACTTTGTAAATAAGTGATGAGGGGTTTGACCAACGATTCATATTGATTATACTTGGTAAATTTTAGTGCTGTGAAATCTGGTAAGCCTTTGATATGGTGAATGAAACGCATAATATAACGGCGCATTTCAATTGCTGAGTGCCATTTTTCAAAAGCAAACATGGAACACCAGTAGAGCCAGAAATTTGATTCAAAAAATTCTTCTGTAAAGCAATCCTCGATTTTCTTGCCGACAAGTAGCTCTTCTTTCGTCATAAATAATTTGACAATTTCATCTTGAGCTTTTGGGCTTAATGTGAATTGTCCATCATCGGAAACACGGTGTCCACGTTTATGAATTATTCGACAATTTGACGAATTGGGATCTTCTCTGTCTAGATAATAAAATTCATCCAAAACGGACGCATTGTCCATTTCGAGTGATGGAACTGACCTAAAAAGATCCCAAAGGCATTCAAAATGATTTTCCATTTCACGACCACCACGCACAACAAAACCATCGTGAGGAATAAATGAGCCATCTAATGAACCACCAGATAGCGTAAGCTCCTCCAAGATATGAATATTTGATCCAGACATTTGTCCATCACGAATGAGAAACACCGCAGCTGCAAGACCCGCAAGACCTGCTCCCACAATATAGGCTGATTTTTCTTCGACATTTGCCGGCTTTTTAGGATGCACAAAAGCCTCATAGTTTCCATTAGTATAACGCATATTATCCTCCAAATACTCTGATTAACAAAGTATCTATTCTTGATTATGATCTACCATTTGGTAACTCATCATCTTTATTCTGTTGTTATTTTTATCATAATACATTAGGAAAACGATTGCAAGAGATAATTTTATTTTTTGGACGGTGTGTCTATTTTTGTCTAATGTAAAAAAAATACTGACAGATTTTCTGTCAGTAAGTTTTCTTCAGATTTTAGATTTACAAAATGAAGTCAAGAGTTATTCAGTGAGAGCTTCGTAAAACATTTGTCCGTTTTCTCTAGTTGCTATCTTCGCTACGCTATGCTGTCCACACCGCGGGTATCCATGCTCACTACGGTGCTGAAGCGCGAGTCGCAATGGTTCTCGCTAGGTGGCTTAAAGCCACAAGTCGAGTCGCAAAGCGCTTAGACCCTATGGCAGTCGGACGAAATTCAAGAATTGCCATTTCGCCTTGCTGCTTTAGCAGCTTAGAGCGAATGGATACCCGTGGTGTGGACAGCATGAGATAGCACCCACTTGTTTTGAAAAAAGAAGCACTGACAGACTTATCAGCACTTCTTTTTTCAATCATTATTTACTTTCTTCAAAGTCACCATCAAATGTATTGTCATCTTTTGGAGCTTCTTGAGTAGTATCAGCTTCTCCAGCTGCTTGCCCGGCCGCATTTGCTTGTTCGTAAAGTTTTACAGCCAAGTTTTGTGCAATTTCAGAGAGCGCTTCTGATTTAGCTTTGATATCAGCAATATCATCGCCTTCAAGAGCTTTCTTGAGTGCTTCTTTAGCATCTTCAGCTTTCTTGACTTCGGCCTCATCTACTTTTCCTTCAAGGTCTTTCAAAGTCTTTTCAGTTTGGAAGACAAGCGCATCAGCTTCGTTACGCGTATCGACTTCTTCCTTACGTTTAGCATCTGCATCTGCATTTGCTTCAGCATCTTTCATCATCTTGTCAATTTCTTCGTCAGAAAGACCAGAGTTTGATTTGATGACAATCGTTTGTTCTTTTTGAGTACCGAGGTCTTTCGCTTTTACAGAAACGATACCGTTTTTGTCAATATCAAATGTCACTTCGATTTGAGGAATGCCACGAGGTGCAGCAGGGATGTCTGTCAGTTGGAAACGCCCCAAAGTCTTGTTGTCAGCGGCCATTGGACGTTCACCTTGCAGCACATGAATATCAACAGCAGGTTGATTATCAGCAGCAGTTGAGAAGACTTGTGATTTAGAAGTTGGAATCGTTGTATTGCGGTCAATCAATTTTGTGAAGACACCACCCATTGTTTCAATACCAAGTGACAATGGTGTAACATCAAGAAGCACAACATCTTTAACATCACCAGTAATCACGCCACCTTGAATTGCTGCACCCATTGCAACCACTTCGTCAGGGTTGACAGATTTGTTAGGTTCTTTACCTGTTTCTTTGCGCACAAGTTCAACAACGGCTGGGATACGCGTTGATCCACCGACCAAGAGGACTTCATCAATATCAGAAGTTGACAATCCAGCGTCAGAAAGAGCTTGACGGACAGGTTGACGTGTTGCTTCAACTAAATCATGCGTCAATTCATCAAATTTTGCACGAGTCAAAGTCATTTCCAAGTGAAGCGGGCCAGCAGCTCCTGCGGTAATAAATGGTAATGAAATATTAGTTGATGATACACCAGAAAGATCCTTTTTCGCTTTTTCAGCAGCATCTTTCAAACGTTGCAAAGCCATTTTGTCTTGTGCAAGGTCAATGGCGTTTTCTTTCTTAAATTCAGCAACCATCCAGTCAATAATTTTTTGGTCAAAGTCATCCCCACCGAGTTTGTTGTTCCCTGCAGTTGCCAAAACGTCGAAGACACCATCGCCAAGTTCAAGGATTGAGACGTCAAATGTACCACCACCAAGGTCAAAAACAAGAATCTTTTCATCTTTATCTGTCTTATCAAGACCATAAGCAAGTGCTGCTGCTGTTGGTTCGTTGACGATACGTTCAACTTCAAGACCTGCAATCTTACCTGCATCTTTTGTCGCTTGACGTTGTGCGTCATTGAAGTAAGCAGGTACTGTGATAACCGCTTTTTCTACTTTTTCACCAAGATAAGCTTCCGCTGTGGCTTTCAAGTTTTGCAAAATCATGGCTGAAATTTCTTGTGGTGTATATTCTTTACCATTTGCAGAAACTTTTTCATTCGTTCCCATTTTTGACTTGATTGAGAGGATTGTATCTGGATTTGTCACTGCTTGACGTTTTGCAGCATCACCAACTTGAATTTCACCATTTTTGAAAGCGACAACAGATGGTGTTGTGCGGTTTCCTTCTGGATTTGGAATGATTTTTGATTCTGTTCCTTCAAGGACTGCTACTGCTGAGTTTGTTGTACCAAGGTCAATACCGATAATTTTTGCCATTTTTATTTTACCTTCTTCTTTTTATTTTTTAACTATTTTTGTATTTCATAGTTTAGTGTCGTCTCGGACAATTTATATTGCTTATTGCGCCACGACGACCATTGCTGGACGAAGAATACGGTCATGGAGTTTATAGCCTTTTTGGAAAACTTGTGCTACTGTATCCGTTGGATGTTCTTCATCCGCTTCAACAGTTTGAACTGCCATATGAAAGTTAGGATCAAAAGGTACACCCTCAGCCGCAACTTCTTCAACACCTTCTTCTTTAAGCGCTGCTTTCAGGCTTTCTTGTACCATTTCAAGTCCTTTTTTAACATCTTCTGTAAGGCCTTCAACAGCAAGGGCACGTTCAAGATTATCAAGTGAAGGCAAGATTTTCTTAGCCAAATCTTGCGAGCGATATTTAACAAGTTGAAGACGTTCTTCATTGCCTCGGCGTTGAACATTTTGCATTTCAGCTGACACACGTAAGAATTTATTTTCCCACTCTGAAGCTAACTGTTGTGCTTCTTCAACTTCGTTGATTTCTTCCTCGACAATATCCTCAAGTGCTTCTTCTGTCAAGCTTTCCTCAACTTGCTCGTTTTCGACTATTTCTTTATTCTCGTCTTTAATTTCTTCGGACATATGCCCTCCTTTATGGTGTGAGATTGACTGTTTAGAAAGAATGAAAATTAGAAATATTTATGGTCTCGCACAAGGCACGGATTCCAGATTATATTTATTTTCACTTCCTTCTAGGTGGTTAAACTCAAATATTTTTTATCATTTTCTAATTTCATAATGATTACCATCAAGATAGCGGTAGTAATCTGTAAGTTTCATCGTCAGCACTTTGGCTACTAAATCCAAGATGGACATGATCCGTTGATAATCCATCTCAACTGGGCCAACCACTGTTAAAGTACCTAGACCACGATAAGGAATAACAAATTTTTGTGAAATAATCGTTAGATTTTTCATATATTTTTCATCATTATCAAATTTTACTGCACGCATTTCATCATTATTCGTGATTTCACGAATCTCATGAAGCATTCTTTCATCATCGCTGAATAATTTGTAAAGTTCTGATAGATTTTCTGTTGCATAATCAAAAATATTTTTGCGACCTGCAACGGTCAAACGTTCCACAAATAAGTCATTAAAAATTGACTCAAAAAGTTGTAACACCTCACTTGTTACTTTGAAATAGCGTTGAACAATTTGCGGAATCTCAGTTCTTAATGTGTAATGAATATCAATCACTTTCTTTCCTACTAATCGTTCTTTGACAAGTTGAGTAAAGACTTGCAAATCTGCTTCTGTCATGGATTTTGGCAGGATAAATTGATTGGTTCTAACTTCTCCTGTTCCTAACGTAATCACTGATAGTACCGAATGATTATCTAGCATCACCATTTCAAAAGAAGCTAGGTTTTGTTCACGTTGTGGAACATTCAAAACAAAACTCGTCAATCCTGTCAGTACTGACAAAGTATGCGCTGCTGTTTCAAAAAGGTCAGATAAGCGATAAAATTCACCATCAAAAGCTTTCATTACTTTAAAAAGGTCATTTTGACTAAATTCTTCAAGCTGAATGACATTTTCAACAAAGTATTTATAGCCAGAGATACTTGGAATCCGACCACTTGATGTGTGTTCTTTTTGGATTAATCCAAGATTTTCAAGCACTTTCATATCATTTCTGATGGTTGCACTTGATGCTTGAATACTATCGAGAAGAGCTTTTGAACCAATCGGCGTATGCTCTTTCGCATAGAGTGAAACAATCAGATTTAAGATTTGTCTTTGACGTTCTGTAATCATACTGCTCCTTTCTGTCGCAGTGAAGACATTTTGCTGGGCAAAATTTTATCCGCAACCTCAAAGCTTCCTTCGGGCGCTTCGAGCTCCTTTCTGTCGCAGTAAAGACATTTTGCTAGGTGCTTAGTGTCTCTTTCACTTGCAGAGCATCGTCATTTTCTGATTTAGCACTCTAACCCCTCAAGTGCTAACAAAGCTATTATAACCCTTTGTTTATTGCTTGTCAAGAAAAAAGACGTAAAAATTAGCACTCTTTTTACTAGAGTGCTAATTTGTTATTTATATGCTTTATTCTTTGCTACATCAGGCGAAGTTCTCTTGATGTCTGCCAAATATTCATTAGCGTAATGATGATGACAGCAATAACAAAAGCATTCTCAAATCTAATCTCATGACTGACAAACAATATGACATAGTCTAAAAGCAAGAAAGCTGTGATAATTTCTAGCAAAACAAAAGTCACGCGCCAAAATTTAATCAGAAGAAAAATTAAAAGTGCAAAAATTGCAAGATAAAGCAAATTTTGCCAGGCTGTCAGTGCTGACAGAATCTGGTCAGTAAGTGATTTAACATTTACAAAAATATTATTTAAAAAATGAGTGAAAAAATTATCGTGTTTTACTAATATTTTAATCATTTCGACAGTAGCATAGATGAAAAGTGCCACATTAGCATAGAGTAACAACCATACTTTACTGAACATCTCCAGTCCTTTCAAAATTTAACTTAGTAAGTGCGTGCTATCTCCGTCCTTCGGGCTACGCTGTCCATTCGCTCTATCTCCGTTTCACTGCGCTGTCGATGCTCGCTACGCACCGAATATGCTTAGTCGAAGTCGCAACTCGCTACGTGCTTCGCACGCCGTTCTACGAGTCGATTACGATTTGAACTTGCCGCTTTATAGGATAGCCGTTTGCGCTTTAGCGCTTACGGATATGCTAGTTGTTACACCTAGTGGCTTAGTGAAATCGACAACGTAGCAAAGCAGAGATGGAGCGAATGGATAACGAAGTGAAACGGAGCTGTGACCTCATATCTTTGATGTTAAGCAGACTGTTGCTACAGGTCGCTTAGTTGTTACACCTAGAGGTTGTACCCTAACATTGGTGGGAGAAAAGAATCTCTCACCTATGAAGTAATCACTTCAAGCTGGAAGTAACTTGAGATATTCTTCCAGAGTCAAATGGTGCTCCGTCATATATTTAGCATTTTCAACGCCCACATAGCGAAAATGCCAATCCTCATAATGCACCCCTGTCGATGCTTCTCCGCCTTTGAAAAAGCGAAGGACAAATCCATAAGTTGGTGCAAGTGCTTGAACTTTTGCTGCAATATCTGCGGGTTCAGCATTCAGACTGTCCACAGTGCTCATATCAATCGCAAGTCCTGTCTGATGCTCTGATGAACCTGGTGGTTGAGAATAAGTCTGAACATCTTTAATGGCTTCTTCTTTAGAAATCTGTTGCCCCGTTTGATTTACTGTTCCATATCCAGCCATTTCCTGTGAAATATACATATTGTAAAGCTCTTCCTGATAAGCAACCGAGCGATAACCTGAAATCAAATGTTCTGCTGGAGAGATTTGTTTAGCCGCCGCTAAAAAGTCTTGAGTTGCTTTTTCAATTCTAGCATCAACTTGCTTGCCATCAACCGTTGCAAGCACCGGATTCATCTCAGCTTTTATATTTTCTCGATTAACAAGAACTAAATCCCAATCTGATTGGTGAGCATTTGGCAAATCTGTTTTTTTACTTTCAGATATTTTTGAAGTTGATGATGAACTGACAGAACTTTTGTCAGTACTGACAGCCTGTAAGCTCGATTTTTCTGGCTTTTGTAAGTTCTTAAAAATGATAATTGCTGACAAAAGAACAATCATCAACAATACTAAAAGAATCAATACCGTTTTTTTACTTTTTGTTCTTAATTTTTCTCGTCTAGTTCTGTAAGGCATTTAATTTTTGATTTCCTAAAGTTCTATAGCTCATATCGCCAACAAGTCCAACGGTAAATTTATCCTTTTCAAAAGTCAAATGTGTCACCGACCCATTGTCTAATCCGCGAGGTCGTGGCATATCTGGATTAATAAGCTTAACAAAGCTGCCAATCGTCATCCCATGACTAACAATGACGATATTTTTACTTCCAGTGGCTTCTGCTTCACGCGCAATATCAGTGAAACCCTCAATAATACGCCCAGAGAGCTTTTCCCAAGGCTCTGCCCAACCTGCAGTATCCACTGCAAAAATAGCATTAGCAATTTTTTCATCATCTGGAAATGTGCCATTAAATGAGCCGTTTTCTGCAAAAATCCGTGGTAGGACACCATCAAACAGTTCTCCATCATAGCCACCATCAAATGACCCAAAACACCACTCACGAATGCGTTTATCAAACTTGTAAGGAATTCCCTCATTGTCAGAACGACTCAAAATAAACCCCATGGTTTGAATTGTTCTTCCAGAATCTGAAGAATAAGCTCGGTCAAACTTAATTCCTTTTTCTTTAAATCCTAATCCTAACTCTATGATTCCAAGCTCTCCAGCCTCCGTCAATGGCGTATCAGACCAACCTTGCGCACGTCCAATTGTATTGAACATTGTTTTACCATGTCTTACTAAATAAATATTTACCATTTTAAGTGAACGTCAAGTTCTTTAAACTCACTATACTAGTTACCCACGTCTATCCGTCCAACTTTTGAAAGTGGTAAGACGAAGTAAATTGCTCTATGGTACTAAAATGTTAAGAATCTATTGAAGCAACAAGTGAGTAGCTCGTCACTTACACTTTTGCACTATGAAATTATAAAGCAACGTTAACGTATTATCGCTTTCATACGGGTTTATCTTTCCCGTCCTAAAAACAATTACGATTAAAGTTAAACAGTATTTCAACAAATTAGCCACAGATTGTGAGTCTTAAGAGTACTTTCAGTATCCTCCTTTTCCCCTTTTCGACATTTGTAATCGTTTAACCTAATTATACCAAGATGTGAAGCTATTTGTCCAGAACTCACAAAAATATAGGACAAACTAGACTCTCTTTTGATTTATCCTTGTTTTTTTATGACACTCTGGTAAGCTTCGTAGCATTTTTAGGCAAAACAAAAACCAAGAAGATTAACTTCTTGGTTTAAGAAAATAATTTCAATATTCTTCGTCTTCATCCTCATCTTCGCTTTCCCAAGCGCGTGAAAATTCCGCATTACCAAACAATGAGGCAAGTCCGCTGACCTGCTTTAGACGTAACAGTTCTTCTTTATCCATACCAATATGAGTCATAATCCAACGATCACTCATACCTGACTCCACCAATTGTCGTACAATATCTGTCATCAGTTCGATAGAATGTGTCCCGCGTGCTCGGTTGTGGCGAATAGTACTTGCAATACGATCGGTCAATGGACGGTCAATGACCGAAACAGGAAGACACCCCTGTTCACGCTCCGCAATGACTTTGGAATTTTTCATCACAAGATAACGGTGAAATCCATCAACAATTTCGTAGATATCTTCTTCTTTTTTATAGTAGCACACGATTGGCATCGTATATCCATCTTCCAAAATTGAGCGTTCCAATAGTTGCATCTCAGGTAGAGCCGTTACGTTAGGATTGTATGCATTCGCTCGGATTTTTTCAAAAGGAACTCTGATGATTTGATAAGCCGGACTTATAAAATTGCTCCCCATTTCTCCATTGCCTCCTGTTTCTTTTGTAATTCATCTTTTGTTTGACCAAAACCCATATATTGACAAGAAGTATCATTTTTCAAAATCGTGATACACATCCTCTTATAAGAGGGAACAAGTCGAAAACTTTGGATTGGAACGTCATCTGGATAAGCTTTAAATCGGATTACTTCATAATCTTGTTTATACTTTCGATTGTTTTTGGGTGCACCAAGTCGCTCAAATTGTAGTGATGTTTTTGCGAGCTCATCTATAATTGTCGTTGGTAGTGCACCACCTTTTTTAGTCCAATAATGAATAGATGAACAAAATTTTTTCAGATAAATTTTCCGAGTTTCTGGTGGTAGGGTCATTAGCAGAAAATCAACATAACTTTCCCAATTATGCCCTTTAGGAAGGGTAACACCGCGATAACCCATCGCCGAGGTTCCACCGTACAAGGAAGCAAAATTTGCTCCATTAACACGTCCTACTAATTTCCCCCAAGTTTCTGGCTCGATTGCCTTGTATAATTTTAAAGATTGAACACCACATTGATGAAAAGGATTAGCAACACGCATTGATTTAAAAGGTACACCTGCTTGCAAGTATAAATCGTATAAATGGTTATAATCAAATCCAAATTTTTTATTGGCAATCCAGACATCCTCAAAAAGCCAGTCATAAAGAGGATAGAAATTAAATACATTATGAGCGATGCGTCGGCTATAAGGGATGGTACCAAATCTTGAAAATGTTTCTTTCCGAGTCACAGCATTGTAGCGATTAAGGCTTTCTTGCGCTCTAATCCCGACCAAAACAGCAGTTCTTTTGGCACCAGATTTTTGATGCACCCATTGGCAAAACTTACTTTGAAAATCATAGTCTGACATTCCGACTTCAAAGAAGGGAAATTCTTGATTTTCTAATGAAATTGCACCTTTAGGAATTGAGCTGACCCAAATTTCTTCGTGTTCAGGATCCCAAGGAAGCCACGTGGATTGATACATTGAAATACCACAAGAAGCCGAAACTGGAAGACAAATATGGTAATAATCAAAATTTGGAAATTTTCCAATGCACCGATGGACGTAATCTTTAGTTTGTTGATAATTTCCTTCATAATCTAAATAGAAAACTGAAACTTTGATTTGTTTTTCTGCTAGATGATGCGTTTCATAATACTGATGGACAAGTTCCAACATTACTCCTGAATCTTTCCCACCTGAAAAAGAGACCACAATATGTTCAAAATGTTTAAAAATATATTCTAGTCGTTGGTTAAATGCTTCATAAACATTTTCTTTCTGGTAAACTTTCGCCACAATCCACCCTTTCTTCATCATTTCATCAAGATAAAACAAATATCAGCAACGAATATTTTTGCTGACAGACTAACTTTGCTTTATTTACAAGAAAATTCATTTTAGACATCTTATTGTTACTTTTATAATTTAATTATACACTTTTTATGCGCATAATCAACCGTTTATCCCGTTATCTATTGATTACTTGCAAAAAAGACTAGATTTCAAAAGATTAAAACGAATAAGTTAGCAACTCATCCGTTTCATTGTCATTAATTATTTTTTCAAAAAGTAATCTATAAAATACTTTTGAATCTTTTTTACTGACAAATTTTCTGTCAGTACTGATGATTCACAAAATCCTGTATTCTTTCTTAAATTTTTTTTCAGAAATCACTTTGATGTCGCTCTTTCCCATATAAATTAAGTAGTCTCCCGTACTCGCCATACCACCAAACATCATATTAAAACGTAATTGGTCAGGATTTTTGGGATGCCAAAAGCAGATTTGTTTATCAAATAAATTTTGTACCCATTCTTCAAGTTGTGTATCCTCAGCATCTACACGCCACGCTTCTACAACTGTTTCTCCGATTTGTACTTGCATATTTCTCTTTTCAATTTTTTGCAAAAATATTTTCTATCATTATACTGACAGGGCTTTAACGATTTTCTGTCAGTATTTCTTAACTTGGCAGCACTATCTCCGCTTTGCTACGCTGTCCATTCTCGCCACGGCACGAAAGTGCCTAATCGAAGTCGCAACTCGTTACGTGCTTCGCACGCCGTTCTACGAACTGTCTACACAACTTTGTTGCTCCGCTGTCCGTTTTGGCGTTGCCTCTATTCTTGTCACTTCAGTGACTTAGAGATAGAGGACAAATGCTCATCGGCACTTTATAGGATAGCCGTTGGCGCTTCAGCGCTTACGGATATGCTAGTTATTACCCTAGTGGGTTGCCACTGCGACTAGGTGCTTCAGCACCATAGCGAGCATGGACAGCGAAGCAACGAAGTTGTGGAGATAGTGAAATCGGAAGCAGAGCAAAGTGGAGATAGAGCGAATGGATAACGAAGCTTTGCTACGGTGTGACCTCATATCTTTGATGTTAAGCAGACTGTTGCAGCTTTAGTTGCGTACAGGTCGCTTAGTTGTTACACCTAGAGGTTGTGCCCTAACATTGGTGGGAAAAAACCCACCAATGAAGTAATCACTTCAATTTTTAAACGAATGGATAGGCGCTGGAATTTGCCCTCCGCGTGCAATAAAGTCTGCTGACGATGCTTGATTGACACGCATGACAGGAGCCGTACCAAAAAGTCCACCAAATTCGACATTATCACCTTCCTTACCAATAGGTAAGATCCGTACTGCTGTCGTTTTTTGATTAATGACACCAATCGCTGCTTCATCAGCAATCATTGCTGCAATCGTCGTAGCAGGCGTTGACTCAGGAATAGCAATCATATCAAGACCAACCGAGCAAACACAAGTCATTGCTTCCAATTTTTCAATGTTTAAAGCACCACTTTGTACTGCCGCAATCATTCCCTCATCTTCTGACACAGGAATAAAAGCACCAGAAAGTCCACCTACGCGCTGCGCTGCCATGACGCCACCTTTTTTGACCGCATCATTTAGCATAGCAAGAGCTGCTGTTGTTCCATGTGTTCCGACTGTTTCAAGTCCCATTTCCTCAAGAACACGAGCTACAGAATCCCCTATTGCAGGTGTTGGAGCAAGTGATAAATCAACAATCCCAAACTCAACATCCAAGCGTTCGGCTGTCATTTGCCCGACCAATTGACCGATACGTGTAATCTTAAAGGCTGTCTTTTTAATCGTTTCGGCTAAGACATCAAAACTTTCACCTCGTACTTTTTCTAGCGCACGCTTGACAACACCTGGCCCCGACACACCGACATTGATAATCGTATCTGCTTCTCCAACACCATGAAAAGCCCCTGCCATAAAAGGATTATCTTCAACGGCATTTGCAAAAACAACCAATTTTGCATTCAGCCATTTATCACCTTTTGCCATTTCTTTGATTGTTTCGCCCATATCACGCACGGCAGTCATATTAATCCCCGTCTTCGTTGAGCCGACATTGACTGATGCACACACACGTTCCGTTGCAGCTAGTGCTTTTGGCATTGATTTAATCAGGATTTCATCGCCTTTTTGGTAACCTTTTTGCACCAATGCCGAATAACCACCAATAAAATCAATTCCGATTTTCTTTGCAGCCTGATCCATCGCAAGCGCTATTTTTGTGTAGTCCGTCGCATCCGTTGCAGCACCTATAATCGCAATAGGAGTGACGGATACTCGTTTGTTAACAATTTTAATTCCTAATTCTCGACCGATTTCATTACCGACTGTAACAAGCTGTCCTGCTTTGCTCACAATCTTGTGATAAATTTTTTCGCTTGCTTTGTCAATATCTGGGTCAATACAGTCAAGCAATGAAATTCCCATTGTAATTGTGCGAATATCGAAATTTTGTTCTTCAATCATCGCAATTGTTTCTTTAATGTTTTGAATGTCCATAAAAATCCTTATTTTCGTGAAAATCTGTAATCAGTAAATTTCAACAATTTTTGTTGCCTTTTTACTGATGAAAATTACTGACAGCATTTCTGTCAGTAACTTTCAGTGCTTACAGCTTGTGCATCGCATTGAAAATCGCTTCATTTTGCACATGAATACTGACTCCAAGCGCCTTGCCTTTTTCTCCCAATGCCTCTTGAAAGACTTGAAAATCAATTTCTTTAGTTTCGACAAGCATCATCATCGTAAACGCTCCACTCATCAATGTTTGAGAAATTTCAAGAATATTAGCTTCTAATTCAGCAAGTGTTGCTGTTACACCAGCTACAATCCCAATCTTATCTGCTCCTACTACTGTTACAACTGCACGCATCATTTTCTCCATTCAAAATAAGAGCCAAAAATTCATTTTCAAGAATCCAAACTCAATTTATTATCAATTATTATAACATTTTGTTTTCATTTTTTCTGTCAGCACTGACAGAATGAAGGCAAATTTGATTTATCGTTCGGTTTTTACTGACAGCTTTCTGTCAGTAAATTTCACAAGATATTTTGTTATAACTGAGTTCGCAACACCAGAAGCTAGGAGAAAAGATAGCTCCGCTGTCCGTTTGATTGCCCTTTGGCGTTACCTCTATTCTTGTCACTTTAGTGACCTAGAGATAGAGGACAAATGTCCTAGGATCATGCGAAGCTAGGAGCCGAAGCTCCAAGAGTAAAAGACAGCCACATTTTTCTTTTTCTCTACGCTTCTTGACGGTGTTACTCACATCTTGTTATAATAAAGCTATCATGAATTTTAAAACCTTCCTTAATTTCACGCGTATTCAAACGCTCCCAGCTGCGCTTCTCTCTCCTATTGCTGGCTTACTGTTCTCAATCTGGTATTTCAGAGATTTCCATTTACTCCCAACTATTCTCTTTTTCATTGGTCTTGCCGCTATCAATCTTTTTGTTAGTGCTTGGAATAATCTGATGGATTACTACAAGGCGGTGGACCCTGAATATAAAAAATGGAATATCATCGTTGCCAAACAGATTAATCCAAAGCTCGCCTTAAAAATTTGCTTGAGCTTTCTTGTAATTGATGTTCTTGTTGGGCTAGCTGTACTTTTTCTGACCAATCTTGCCATTCTTCCCATCGGCGGTTTTGCTTTTCTTGTTGCTATTTTTTATACCTACGGTCCTTTTGCTTTCAGTCGCTTTCCTTTGGGTGAATTGTTAGCTGGACTTTGCGAAGGTTTCATTGGATTTTTCCTTGCTGTTTATATCAACTCTTTTGATAAAGGTTATTTTTTCATTAGTTTTGATGGTTGGAAAATGAACTGGACTTGGGACTTCGGTATTCTGCTTCCCCTTTTGCTCGTTGGGCTGGCTTGTTTTGTGCAAAATTTTAATATTATGCTCTCGGATAACATCTGTGACCTCGAACAAGATGTAAAAAATCAACGTTTTACCTTACCTTATTATCTAAAAACACCATTAAGCTTGAAACTTTATACTTTTATGTATCTGTTTGCGGCATTCTGCATTTTGTTTGCTATAATTTTGGGAATACTTCCACTTTGGTCATTTTTGATGCTTGTTATTTTGATTAAATTCATTCCAAATATGAAAAGATTTCTCAGAAAACAAGTCAAATCGGAAACTTTCCACTTCCAAATTGACAATTTGATTTTGTTCAATGGTGCGCTTGCTTTTACACTTCTGCTCGGTATTCTTTTCAGATAAATGCAGAAATTAAAATCATTATAATGAGGTCAAGACTTATTCAGTGGGAGTTTTGACTCACTACTGAATTTAGCTGGACGAAATTCAAGAGAATCTCTTGAATTTTTTATAACTGAGTTTGGTGCTCCCCAAAATGATGCTTCGCTGTCCTTTCGCTCTAAAGGAAAAATGGCAACTTCCAGAACGAGCGCCCCCTCATATCCTATATTATAAGTAAACACTTTCATATTAAGTTTTTTCATGATAAAATGGCACTATGGTTAAATGGTTTAAGCTCACGAAACATCACTACTTTGGATTTTTTCCACTTGGAATCTTATTTGTTGCACTGCAAGAGCTCCCGTATTTTCTCTTGCCACTTTTTCACATCTCACTTACCCCTTTAACAACTCTTCCTACCACATTTTTTTGGCTTGATTTCCTTGAAAAATGCTTTGGCATTGGAACAATTCTTAGTTTGATTTTTATTCTCCGTCTTCCCTTATATCCGCAGAACCTCTTTCTGAGGGCGGCAGTTGTCCCATTGGCAAACTATTATATTGGTTGGGGAATTTATAGCTTGGGATTTTGGAATCTGCCATTTTTTCTCTTTTTTCTTGTCGCAATGCCTCCACTCTATTATTTTTTTCTCGGACTTTGGCAGAAAAATCGATTGACAATACTTCTTTCTCTCCTTTTTCTAATCGCACATTTAGCTAATTCTTCACTTAATTTCATAAAATAAAAACGCATAAAAACGCGTTTTTATTATTTTATCAACTCAAAATTCATAACAACTGGCTCATGGTCTGACGATTTGAATTGATTATCAATTGTCTTGACATCTAGACTCTTAATATTATCTGATACGAGAAATCCATCAATTGTGCCAAAGATATTTTTGGGATTTTTAGCATCATAAGGAACATCAAGAGAGCGTACGGTTGGCGCATTTGTTGGAGCGACAACTCGCATTCCTTTGGTCAAGTTTTCAGTAGGAAATTCCTTCATCCACGTGAGTTCTGGATGAGCTTTTCCTGCTAAAGCGTGATTATAGTCTGCTCCACAAATCACATAATCACCTGCATCGACATATTTTTGCATACTGTCAAAGAGTGTTAATAGCTGCTGCTTTTGAATTTTTTGGTCTTTGATAAATGCGGATAAGTGAGTATTGAAAATCACAAATTTTTTATCTGAATTTTTGATGGGCAAAATATTGACATCAAAAGCTCTATCCAAATCAAAAAATTTGTTAAAATTCGTTTCAATTGGTAATTTATATCGAGTAGAACTTTCAATTTTGTATTTTGAATAAGTCATGATACCTGATTTTGCCTTACCAATCGGTTTCGTAACTGGGTAAAAAAGATAAGCAGAATCATAGTTTTGTGTCAGTACTGACGAATAATCTGTCAGTGCATCACGCACCATTTTCGGCTCATCAACGTGCTGACTACGGTCACCTTGCCAATCAATCTCCTGAATATTTCCAAAATCTGGGTTTTGTGTCTTGATTAGACGAATATCCTCATTAATTGCATCTTTCACCACTTGTTTGCTATAAGCTCTGACATCTGGGCCGCCATCCATGAAAAAGCTAAATGATGGTGGATAAGAGCCATAACCAATGTTGAAAGTCATCATTTTATATGTTTTACCAAGCTCAACTTGTTCAACTTTTGGACGGTTTATTGTTTCTTTGATATCGTTAGGAAGCCTATGATATTGGGCATAAGCATAGATAAAATAACCACCAACGATAACAATCAGAAGACCTAAAATTCCTCCTAAAATCTTCAAAGTCATTTTTAAATATTTATTCATTTTATTCCAAAGTTTTTCTAATTTTTACTCATGAAGTCAAGACTTATTCAGTGGGAGTTTCAACTCCCCACTGAATTTAGTCGGACGAAATTCAAAGTTAGTGCTGCTTCATCCCCTATCCAAGAGGTAGGGGTGTTAGCACGCACTTGTTTTGATAAAAATACAAATGTCACTGACAAGTTTTCTGTCAGTGACAATTTTTTAACTTGTCGTGTTTATACAAGTGGTTTCGCTCATTATCTCTGCACCTGCGCTATCAGTGCACTGACAAGCTCTCGTAAGACAATTATTTACTCTCAGCAATCATTTCCAATACTTGTGCAGTACTTCTCACACGTCCAAGACGAGTGAAAATGCCTTCAACAATACCTTTATGCAATGTTTCGTTGAAATCGGTCATGGCATCTTCAACTGCAATCACCTGATACCCATGTTGAAAAGCCTCTCTGGCTGTTGTATCACAACCAATCGTTGTCGCAATCCCAGTTAGAATAATCTCTTCTATGCCACGACGACGAAGTTGCACATCAAGATCTGTCCCATAAAACGCTCCCCAATTATGCTTCGTCACATGGATAACATTTTTCACATTTTTATCATAAGCAATGGGTGACACAAAGTCTGAGTAGTCATCTGGGACTTGTCCTGCTACTTGTAAAGGTGTGTCCAATTTTGGATGTAGTGTCTCACCACCGTAATTTTTTACATGGACAAAAACAATTAGTGCTTCTGTATTGGTAAGTGCTTTAAGGAGTTGATCATTTTTTTCAAGTACTTCTTCAGCACTATAAGGCGCAAGTCCTGTTCTTTGTGCTATTCCTTTTTGTAGGTCAATCAAAACCAGTGCTGTTTTATTTAATTTAAGTATTGACATTTTTTCACTTTCATTTATTTTATCGAAGCAAGTGCGTGCTATCTCCGCCTTGCGGCTACGCTGTCTATTCGCTCTATCTCTGCTTTGCTCCTCTGTCGATTCTCGCTACGGCATGGAAAGTAGCTCGTCGAAGTCGCAACTCGCTACGTGCTTCGCACGCCGTTCTACGAACGGTCTACGCAACTTCGTTACTCTGCTTGTCCGTTTGATTGCCATTTGGTGTTGCCTCTATTCTTGCCACTTTAGCGACTTAGAGATAGAGGACAAATGTTTTACAAAACTCCCACTGAATAAGTCTTAACTTTATCATTGGTTGTATTCAAAAGAACTCTAGGCATTTTCTGCCCACGACTAACTTTCAACCCAGTTTATTGTAACTTATTTCCTAATAAATTTCATCAACTCGAAATCTATCCAGTTTTTAAACATCACCAACAGACGATGATTTCATTGTTCTATCCTTGTTCACCACTAAATCTGCAAGTACACTACCTTATAAGTTTCTTTTAGAAATTGAAGCGATTACTTCATCAATGGGAGATTCTTTCTCTCCCACTGATGTTAGTAGAACAAAAGCAAAGCTTAGTGTTGCTTATCCCGCCACCTAAAAGAGGTGGGGGATTTAGCAGACACTTGCTTGGTTAAACAGTAGACGTGTGAAGTCAATTCTTCTTTTTTGTCGAACTACGCTTTGATACAAGCTCAGCTTGCTTCATACACGACCTTAAAAGTAACCCACACTGTTAAGGCCCCAGTGTAAACACCATTTTCACTACAATGTCCGTTCGCTCCAAGCGCCTAGACGCATATCCGTAAATCTTAAGGCACAAGGCAAAGTCGCGATCAAATGAAGTCAAGACTTATTCAGTGGGAGTTTCAACTCACCACTGAATTTAGTCGGACGAAATTCAAAGATTGCCATTCCGACTAGATGCTTCTGCACCGTAGCGAGGATGGACAGCGTAGCGCAGCGGAGATAGTGCTGCTGTATCTCCGACCTAAGAGGTCGGAGTATTGCGATTGCGACTAGCCACTTTAGGGGCGTAGCGAGCATCGACAGTGTAGCCGTAAGGCGGAGATAGCATGCACTTGTTTTGATGAAGCTAAGTTCACCGGCAAAAGCAAAACAAATTGATTTCACAACTTTAATATCAATACTTTTTGTGTGCTTTTTTGCGTCCTTCAGCAAAACGACCACTGACCGTTTTTTTGTCAGTAAATTTTCCCTTGGCTGCTTTTGTGTAAAAAGGTTTTTTCTTTGATTTTTTCTTTTTATTTTCACTAACCGTTTTATCAGTACTGACAGGAGTCTTAGATTTACTGACAGCTTTCTTGTCAGCCACATTTTTAACTCTAAGTGCTTTTCCAGTAGATTTTTTCCGTTTATTTTCTGGTTTTTTCTTGATTTTTACATTTTTATCAATCGTATCAAACTCAGACGGAAGATAAGCAAAATCTATTTCACCTGTCATTTTGTCAGCTTTGACAACTTCAATTTTAATGAGCTGTCCAATTTTGAAAATTTGCCCTGTCCGCTCTCCTACCAAAGCCAACATCCGCTCATGATAATTAAAATAATCTCCCTTTAATGTCGAGATATGAATCAAGCCTTCTATTGTATTTGGCAATTCCACAAACATCCCAAAACGTGTCACACTTGAAATCACACCCTCAAAATGCTCACCGATATGTTCTTCCATAAACTCTGCTTTTTTCATCTTCTCAATTTCACGTTCAGCATCAACCGCACGACGCTCTCTATGACTTGAATGTTCAGCAATTTCAGGAATTTTATCTTCCCATTTTTGTAAAAGCTTATCATCTATTTTGCTAGAGCCTATTTCTCGAATCAAGCGATGCACCAAAAGGTCAGGATAACGGCGAATAGGTGATGTAAAATGCGTATAATTCTCCGCAGCTAATCCAAAATGTCCGGCATTGTTTTCAGAATAACGGGCTTGTTGCATACTGCGAAGCAACATTGTTGACAAAACCATCTCACCGGGTTGACCTTTTACTTTCCGCAAAAAATCCTGTAGTGCTTTTTGATTGATTGTGCCAGTAGTTGTATCCACCTGCATTCCAAAAGTCGCAGCAAAGTCAATAAAACGCTGCAGACGATCAGCCTTAGGCTGCTCATGAATCCGATAAATGAAAGGTAAACCATGTGTTTCAAAATGCGTTGCAACCGTTTCATTCGCCTCCAACATAAAGGACTCAATCATTCGCTCTGCAACACCACGGCTACGTTTTTTAATCTCAACAGGCAAACCTTTTTCATCAACAATAATCTTTGCTTCAACTGTTTCAAAATCAATAGCACCACGTTTTTTACGCATATTTTCCAAAACATGATGTAAATCAGTCATAATCTCAACAGATGGGGCAATATCAGCGTATTTTTTAAGCGCTTCTTTATCCCCTGCAATCATCAAATTGACCTTATCATAAGTCATACGTTCACTCGTTTTGATTATTGATTGCGAAATTTGATAATTGACAACCTGTCCGTCTGGAGTAATCTCCATGACACAAGATTGCGTCAAACGATTCACCCGTGGATTGAGTGAGCAAATTCCATTGGACAAACGTTCAGGGAGCATTGGCACGACACGGTCGGTCACATATACAGAAGTGCCGCGCTCAAATGCCTCTTTATCAAGTGGCGAATTTTCCGTAACATAGTGAGAAACATCAGCAATATGAACACCAAGTTCAAAATTTCCATTCTCCAACCGTTTAGCGTGTACCGCATCATCAAGGTCTTTAGCGTCTGCTCCATCAATTGTGAATGTAATCTCCTCACGGTAATCTACCCGCCCCACAATTTCACTCTTTGGCACTTCAGCTGGAATACTCTCAGCTTGTGCTAATACGTCCGCTGGAAATTCAGACACGATGTCCATTGAAGCCAGAACTTCCAATACATCAATTCCTGTATCGCCTGATTGCCCAACGATTTCTGTAACAACACCTTGCATAGATTGTGGAAATTCAGCATCTGGATAATGAGTAATTTCTGCCCGAATAATCGCCTTGTTTTCAGGAATAAGTCCCTCATCCGTCAAATAAACGCGGTAAGGTATTTTTTTATTACGTGATTTGACATAACCAATCAATCCTGTATCTTGCTTTTCTTTTTCATCAAAGGCAACATAAGTTCCAACAATCTGGTGCAGCTCATGTCGGACAATTTCGACAATATGCCCCTCTGCTGCGCTTCCTTTGAGTAGATTTGCATTTTTATCAAGCTCAATAAAAACCTCATCTCCGTCTAATGCAAAGGCTGTTTGACCTTTTCCAATAAAGACATCTGGCTCATCCATATCAATTGTAACAAACCCAAAACCTGCAGCATTCGCCCTGAAAATCCCATTAATCAAGGCCTTCGCTTCTTCAAGTTCTACTTTCCCTTTACTTGTAAAATGAAGCAAATGCTCTGATTCCAGCGAAGCCAATGTTTTAACAAAAAGCTTGAAATCTCCAGATTTATTCAAATGTAATGCAATGGCAAGTTCTTCAACTGACAAAGCCGTTTTTGAACTATTTTGTAAATAGTCCATAATTAATTCTCTAATATTCATAATTTTTTTCTAAGAACCAATAATCATAAAAATATTTTTAATAACTTATCACTCACTCATTCGTTATAAAAAGCAATAACAATCGATTTTGAAGTGATTACTTCATCAGTCGAGGATTCTTTTCCTCTACTGATGTTAGGGCACAACCTCTAGGTGTAACAACTAAGTAATCTGTACGCATCTAAAGCTGCAACAGTCTGCTTAACATCAAAGATATGAGGTCACACCTCCGTTTCGCTACGCTGTCCACACCACGGGTATCCATGCTCGCTACGGCGCTGTGTGCTGTAGCACCGAGTCGCAGCTAAGACCCTAGGGCAGTAGAACGAAAGCAAAGCTTGCCATTTCACCTTATCGCTTTGCTTTTTGCTCTTGCTGCTTTAGCAGTCAAGCAAACGGACAGCGGAGCAAATCGGAGATAGTGCTGCTTATCCTTTCACCTAAGAGGTGAGGGATTTAGCAGACCTTACTTGGTTAAAGTTAGTCTATATATTTTCAAAACTACTGATTCGTATCCAAACTTTCAAAAAGTTTGGATACATCCTTTCTTATCTCAGTTCGTATGAACTCATTTCTCATTCTGTCAGTAGCATTAATCATTTTATCATTACTGATAGAATCAATTCTGCTACTGACAGAAAATATTTTACTGACAAAAGTCAATAAATTTTATGGCACAAGGTCATTCTTTAACTTTTAGGCCGTAGGTTTAAAAGTTATTAAACGCGCCTATCAAGCAACCCTTGTCCCGTAAAATAAAAAGATATAGACAAAACGCAACGATTGTCTAATATCATTATAAACAAAATACGGACTGATTTCAGTCCGCAAGTTTCAACGTGTTGACAAAACAACAAGAGCAAAGCCAATAACTAACCAAAGCCCAATCATTACCGCCGTAAAGCGTTGCATCACAGCTTCAAAGCCTCTCGCCTTGCGCCGTTCAAACAACTCCCCTGTACCACCAGAAAAAGCATCTGCTGCTCCATCTTGTTTTGAGGGTTGCATGAAAATCGCTACAATGATGAACACCGACACAATCAGCATCACAACGAGCAAAACATCATAAATCACTTTTTCCATAGTTTATTAATACTTAGGCAAAATCGCCCAATCTCCTCTTTTAAAATTGCGTTACTCTTATTATAACATATTTTTTTACATTTGTGGTTAGCCGTCATTATTACTACGATTTAATTTCTAAAAGTCCTTTTTAGAAATCAAAGAAACTGTATTGACAAATATAAAATATCTGTCAGTATACTGACAGATATTTTTTGATGGGCCGACCTGAACCCGTTTCATCATGGGTCAGCTGTCGGCAAGTTTTACTAATTATCTAATTCAGTGACAAACTTATAAGCCTCTTGAGCCGCTTGCGCACCATCGCCCACAGCAGTTGTAATCTGACGGAAGTCTTTTTGTCGTACATCACCGACAGCAAAAACACCAGAAATGCTTGTTTTCATATGGTCATCTGTAACAATCCATCCTGCTTCATCTGTGATTCCCAAGCTTTGAGCAAATTCAGCAACAGGGTCAAGACCTACATAGATAAACACACCACCAAAGGCTTTTTCAGTAATCTCACCAGTTTTTACATTTTTGTAGACAACGCTTTGAACTTTTTTGTCGTCTCCTTTAATCTCTTCAACAACTGAATCCCAAATAAAATTCACTTTTTCATTATCAAAAGCTCGTTGTTGAATAATTTCTTGTGCACGTAATTGGTCACGACGATGTATAATCGTCACAGTTTGTCCAAAGCGTGTAAGGTAGAGGGCTTCTTCCACTGCAGAATCTCCACCTCCGACAACCAAGATATCTTGATTACGGAAAAAAGCACCGTCACATACCGCACAGTAAGAAACACCACGCGCACCAAATTCTTCTTCTCCAGGTACACCCAGCTTACGATGATTTGCTCCAGTTGCAATAATCAATGACTTTGCAAAGAACTCATCATCTTCTGTGATAATTTTCTTGTAATTACCATAATCTTCAATGGAAGTCACAAAACCATAAGCATTTTCAACACCTAAACCTTCAAGAGGTTCAGCCATCTTCATTGAAAGCTCTGGTCCCATAATTGTTCCATAACCAGGATAATTTTCGATTTCAGCCGTATTATTCATTTGACCACCAGGTACGCCACGTTCAAGAAGCAGAGTCTTCATCTCTGAACGCGCAGTATACATCGCTGCAGTCATTCCTGCAGGACCTGATCCGACAATGATTACGTCATACATATTTTCTGTCATTATTTCATTACCTTTATCTAATAAACAAAATCTTATAGAACTATTCTACATTGTCCTGCGAAAATTTTCCATTATTTGAATTTGTTTCAGTTCTTTTTACAACTTATAGCAAGATAATTTCACATTAAATGTTAGCAAACTGTTGCGGATTTGTCTGGCTTAGCTGTTGCGCCTAGAGCTTAATATATCTTGACTTCATAGTTATTATAAGCCACGAATATTTAAAATAACAAGAACTCCAAGTACTGCAAAGCTCAATATTGGAGTTGTTAAAATCGCAATCAGAATTAAGTCAAAAATCCGATTACGTCGTACTGACCAAGGCTTATCTGCATTTCTTACCAAATAAGTAAATGCGTAAAGTGCGCTAAATATCAAAACGAGAAACAACGAGATAATCAGTCCTTTGATATAAAATTGTAAAATCATCATCTTAGTTTTTCACCTCTAAATTCTTAATGTGACGCGATAAAAATTCACGTGTCCGCGGATTTTTTGGTGCATAAAATACTTCTTTTGGCGTACCAGATTCAATAATTTTCCCTTTTTCTAGAAAAAGAACTTTCGTAGCCACATTAAAAACAAAATCCATTTCATGACTCACTAACACCATCGTTTGCTTATTTTTAGCTGCTTGAATAATGACTTCCTGAACTTCACCGACCAACTCTGGATCGAGAGCTGATGTTGGTTCATCAAGAAGTAACAATTTGGGTTTCATTGCCATCGCACGAGCGATACCTACCCGTTGTTTTTGTCCACCAGAGAGAAATTTAGGATAATAACTTTGTCTGTCAGTCAATCCAACTTTATTGAGTTCATCTTCCGCAATTTTTTGTGCTTCAAGTTTGGACATCTTCTTGACTTGGATCAATCCTTCCATCACATTTTCAAGTGCCGTACGACGTTCAAATAAATTAAATTGCTGAAAAATCATCCCCGTTTGTCTGCGTAATTCAAGGATTTCTTGCTTGGTAATATTAGAAAAATCCACTTTAAAATCATCAATTTCAAGCTGCCCACGATCTGCCGTTTCAAGATAATTAATACTACGCAAAAATGTGGATTTTCCTGCACCAGATGCACCAATCAAAGCGACAACATCTCCTTCATTAATCTCCAAATCAAGATGTTCAAGGACCTTAACACCTGAGAATTCTTTACTCAAATCCGTAATTTTAATCATTATGATACTTGTCCTCCACTACTTGTTCCATCTCCAATTCCAACGTCAAATGGATTCTTTGACAGAGAAATACCTGCACGATTTTTTCGCTTGTCTCCTGGCATTTTAACATCTAATTTATTTTCAAGCAAGCGAATCAAAATTTCGATAACAATACAGATTGGCCAATAAACAAAGGCAAGCGCCAAATAAGTTTCAAACAAACGGAAGGTAGAGCCACCAATAATCTGAGCCTGTGCCGTCATTTCTACTACTCCTGCAACAAAAGCAAGTGAAGTTGACTTGAGCAAACCAATCAAGGCGTTACCTAAAGGTGCCGTAGCTACTGTTGCTGCTTCTGGTAGTGTCACACGCATAAAAACTTGTAAATTCGTCATTCCCAAAGACTTAGCTGCCTCAATCTGTCCTTTATCCACTGATTGAATGGCTGCACGGATGGTTTCTGAATTATAAGCTCCTTCATTAAGCGCAAAAGCAACAATAACAAACAACATCGCAGGAATAGTATTAACATTATAGTTTGTACCATAATTCATATTGATTGCTTTTAAAATCAAAGGAATACCAGTATAAGTCAAATAAAGTTGTACCAAAATAGGGGTGCCACGGATAAAACTAACAAAAAGCGCTCTTAATTGATTTAAAATTGGAATTTTATTAATCCGAACCAAAGCAAGCAAAAGTCCCAGAACAAGTCCTAAAATCATCGCAATAACTGTCATTTCAAGAGATTTTGGAATGAGTTTAATAATTGGTACAAAAGCTCCAATAAAAGCAGACCAGTTAAAGATTTTTGTAAAAAACATTGCCCAAAAATCGTGAAAACTGTACTGACCTCGAATAAGGAGAAAAGGAATCATCGGTAAGATAATCAGGGCAAGTAGTACAACTAAACCAATAATGATTTTTTTATTTTTTTTCATGTGTTCTATATTATTCTAATACGGAAAACTCTGTCATTTATAACTGACAGAGTCTATTTTTTATGATTCTTGTCTCGTACACTAGCTCATTTGTTGCAGACTGCAAGCTCCACAACTTCATGGCACCAAAAACATGGCCATGACACACTAATTGCAACCTTCACAATAAAATTTTTGTAGAATTCTAAAGTGAAACTAAGTATATTATACAAGATTTTTATCTTTTTTTCTTCTTTTTTTGAATGAAAAGTTAAGCTTTTATCTATCTTTTCATTTGAACATTTCTGCTTTTGGCACAAAATCACCACCAAGATACTTTTTAGAAATTTTACTCAAGGTCCCATCTGCTTGGAGCTCTGCCAAAGCTTTATTTACTTGCTTTTGAAGTTTTTGACCTTGTTCATCTTTAGCAAAAAGGAAATATTCATAACCATCATGCTCTGGGTCTCCCGCATCCATATTGATATCTTCAACTTTTAAATCTTCAAAACCTGTATCTTTGATTGCAGATTTGAGTGAGATTTTATCATAAAGCATGAAGTCAATCTTCCCTGATTCTACTTGCTCAAATCTTGTATTAATTGAAGTGCTGTCTGCCGAATAGCTCAATTTAATTTGTTTATCTGGATTTGCTTTATTCCAATCTTGTATAGACTTAGTATAATTTGATGCAGGATTACCAATTGTTGATTTACCAGCTAAATCTCCTAAATTTTTATAGCTTCCAGATTTCACTAAGACCGCATTATTTGATTTTGATAACGGATATGAAAATTCATAACTCTTTGCGCGTGTTTCATTCCAACCAAAGTCATTAGCACCCATTTGATAACGTCCAGAGTCTATCCCTGGTGTAATTCCTGAGAAGTCCGTCACTTGAAATTTCGCTTTATACTGAGGTAATTTTTTGAAAACTGCACGCGCTACTTCAATATCATAGCCAGTTAATTTACCTTGTGAGTCTGAATAATCAAACGGTTTAGTCGCTCCATCTGTCGCAATTGTGATTGTTGTTGTTTTCTTTGCCGAAGCATCTGAACTTGAATTTGAGCATCCAGCTAAAGTTCCAGCAGCGATGAGTGCGAGGGCAGCGAAAGTAAGCTTCAGTGATGTTCTCATATAAGGTTCTCCTGTATGTAAGATAATTTCCGAATAAACTTGTCTTTTAATAGACAGTTCATCATAAATTTAGAACTATGCTGGCTTTAAAATTTTATCGGTCGTGAATCCAAGCAGCATACCACTAATTTTACGACAAATTTAATGGGAATATAAATGTTAAAAATGAAGTCAAGACTTATTCAGTGAGAGTTTCGTAAAACATTTGTCCATTTTCTCTAGTCGCTATCTTCGATACGCTACGCTGTCCGTTTGCTTAGCAGGCTTCGCCTGCTAAGCAAAAGGCGATGCGACTGATAAAAGGGCAACTCGTCACTGAATTTAGGGCACAACCTCTAGGTGTAACAACTAAGCGACCTGTACACAGCTAAAGCTGCAACAGTCTGCTTAACATCTTCGATATGAGGTCACCCTGTCCCAGAAGCCTAAGTGCTAAAGCACTAACGCCCTAGGGCGGCAGTCGGACGAAATTCAAAGTTGCTACTTCTCCTTATCACTTTAGCGATTTAGAGCGAATGGACAGCGTAGCCCAAAGGGCGAAGATAGCACGCACTTACTTCGATAAATTTCTACACTCGATTTACTAAAGAGCAACGAAGTTGGAAAGATAAAACAAATGGACATTTGTGATATAAAATGCACCCTTTTAAAGTAAGTCTTGTATATTCACTTAAAAATTCGATAAAACTATCTTAACATAGACTTAAAAGTCCAGCCATAAATTTTTCTTATACCCAAGCCTAATTTCATTTATAACCACAAAAAAATAGCGATTTTTCGCTACTTCCTTTCATTATCTTTATTCTTACTTATACTAGCTCATCTTTAATTTTACGCAGTAAAATTATTAAATGAACTGCAAATATACTGCCTTGCGCTTGCGCAAGAAGTGGTTTGCGTGAAACGCAAACTTTGACTTTTAAGCCGTAGGTTTAAAAGTTAAACAGTATTACAAATCTCCGACTATGGTTAATTCGTTACAATAGACTATTTTTCATTACGCAGAGATTGCCAATTGCAGTTGTCCAGTTCATCTTGGTTCGTTAGTCCCTCAGAATAAATGGACAACTGGTGTATAAAATCTTTTTAGATTTTTTATGTGGAACGAGCAGAACTTGAAAAAAAGGCACTTTAAAATTGTAGGGCATAATCTGCTGACATCTCTGAAATTGAACTAATCTTTACACTTTGTCCTGGTTCTGGTGCATGAATAATTTGACCATTTCCTAAATAAAGCCCAACATGACTTCCACCATAAAAAATGATTAAATCACCTATTTTAGCTTGATTTAAAGGAACTTTTTTCCCATTTGAAATCTGATTCCAAGTCGTGCGCCCAATTTCTTTTCCAAGCGCATTACGATAAACGTAACTTGTAAATCCTGAACAATCAAATCCTGCTGGAGTCGTTCCTCCCCAAACATATGGAACACCTATATATTTTTTTGCTGTATTTACTAGCTTATCTGCATCACTCTGCCCCTTTGCACTAGCAGGGATTGACTGATTCTCTTTTGCTTTAGAAACTGCGCTCACGGTTTGATTCATTGTTGTTGACAGCAACTCTAAAGAATCTGATACAGCTGCGATTGAACTTATAGAAGTTTCATCAGTACTGACAAAAATAGTATCAGCTTTGACAGATTTTGTAGTTGTTACAGCAGCTATACTCATTATAACTACCGCTGAAAATATTAATTTTTTTAACATCGTGAATCAGTATATCACAAAAAAGCCGCACTACAAGCGGCTTTACAGTTTTTTAATCTTTTGTAAGTTTGTTACTTAATTATTTTACATTTAATTTTTTTGTAACTTCGTAACTTATAAGCATTCTTAAAATAATCCTGAGATTTTTCCATCGTTAGATACATCCATATTAAGTGCTGCTGGACGTTTAGGAAGCCCTGGCATTGTCATTATATCCCCCAATAATGCAACGATAAATCCTGCACCAATTTTTGGAATTAGCTCTCTTACTGTGATTTCAAAGCCTTCTGGTGCTGCAAGAAGATTCGGATTATCTGAAAATGAATACTGAGTTTTTGCCATACAAATGGGAAGATTAGTCCAACCATTTTCTTCAATTTCTCTCATTTGCCTCTTAGCTTTTGCAGAAAAATTCACTTTGTAACCGCCATAAATTTCTGTCACTATTTTGTTAATTTTTTCAGAGATAGGGCTTTCAAGAGCATAAAGATAACTAAAATCAGATTTTTCTTGTAATAATTTTTTGAGTTGACGAGCAAGGTCAAGACCACCTTCCCCACCTTTCTCAAAAACTTGTGTCAGCGAAATAGGTACTGACAAACTTTCTGTCAGTGCTGATAGCATTCCAATTTCAGCTTCTGTATCTGCTGCAAATTGATTAATTGCCACGATTACTGGCAAACCATAAGATTGCATATTTTCAATATGACGTTTAAGATTGGCAAAACCAATTTTTACTGCCTCAACATTCTCCTTGGTTAACTCTTTCTTATCAACACCACCATGCATTTTAAGTGCCCTAATCGTTGCTACAATAACAACGGCATCAGGAGTCTTCCCAAGCTGGCGTGTCTTAATATCTAGGAATTTTTCACCGCCAAGGTCTGCTCCAAAACCAGCTTCCGTAATCACTATATCTGACAGTTGTAAAGCTGTTTTTGTCGCCAAAACAGAGTTACATCCATGCGCAATATTAGCAAATGGACCACCATGAATAAGCGCTGGTGTTCCCTCAATTGTCTGTACCAAATTAGGTTTCAATGTATCTTTTAAGAGCATCGCAATGCTTCCTGCAACCCCTAATTCCCCAACTGTGACAGGCTTACGATCATAATTTTGTGCTACAACAATTTTTGAAATACGATACTTCAAATCTTCCAATGATGTTGCAAGGCAGAGCACTGCCATGATTTCACTAGCTACCGTAATATCAAAACCATCTTCACGTGGAACACCATTCAAAGGTCCTCCAAGACCAATGGTTATATGACGAAGCGCACGGTCATTCAAATCCAAAACTCGTTTCCAAATCACTCGACGTGGATCAATATTCAAAGGATTTCCCTGATGAAGCGAGTTATCAAGAAAAGCTGCAATCGCATTATTTGCTGTTGTAATCGCGTGAATATCGCCAGTAAAATGCAAATTAATGTCTTCCATCGGCAAAACCTGAGCGTAACCGCCACCTGCCGCTCCACCTTTAACTCCCATTACAGGACCAAGAGACGGCTCACGAAGTGCAACCATTACTGATTCACCAAGACGTGAAAAAGCATCCGCAAGACCAACTGTCACGGTAGATTTCCCTTCCCCTGCAGGGGTTGGATTGATTGATGTTACAAGCACCAATTTTCCTTCTCGATTTTTTTCAAATTTTTCTAATGTTTCAAGTGGTATTTTCGCCTTATATTTTCCATAAAGTTCAATATCATCAAAGTTTAAGCCAATTTTTTCAGCAATTGAAGTAATCGGTTGGATGGTTGTTGCTTGAGCAATTTCAATATCAGATTTCATTATTCCCCCTTTAAAGTGTAAGCTCACCTATCAATCAAATTGAATAGGATAGAAAGATTGTTCTATGATAATTTTAATATTATTCTAACAAAAAAACACTGATTTTACTGTTAATAGTCCCACAATCAATTGTTTTAGGTCAAAAATGTTCGGAAATACAAAAAGAGCATTGGCGCTCTTATCATTTTTTATTTTCAGATTAGTATGAAGTCAAGACTTATTCAGTAAGAGTTTCGGCTCACAACTGAATAAGTCTTGACTTCATTTTTTGTATAGAACTTCAAATTCTTCACATACAACATCCATCTCTGGCGAAAACAAATCATATTGCCGCCAAAACTTCTCATGCTCTTGTCTCCAATATTCCAAAGTTCTGTCCCCTTCACCTTCTTTGTAAGCGTGTTCTGCACTGACATTTGCAAACTTTTCAACATAAACTTTGGTTGTTTGGATTGCTGCTACTGGTTCACCTTTGCCATCTAAGATAAGCTCAAACTTACCATCAACTTGAGGTAAGTCTTCATTTTCTTCATAACCTGCAAGTGCGCTAGCCGTTGCTGTTTTTTTACCTGCCAACACCAATGAAGCAAGTTCATCTGCTATTTCAGGGTTTTCGATAATCTCATCATTTGCAAAAGCCCAAGCCATCCGAAAATCATCAATACTCAGCCCAGCTTCCCTTATAAATTTTTCATATTTCATTTAATAACTTTACTCTCATCAATTTTCTGGATATATTTTCTTAAATTCAAGGCAAATAATATCCATTTCAGGAAAATATTGCTCCCGCTCTTCAAGCATCGTACGAATCAACCGTCGCCACTGCTCAAGGCTGTCACTTTCTCCATCTTTCTTAGCAAATTCTTCTGGCACCTCTGAAAATTTAAGTTTCTCAATTTTGATAAATTGAATCGCTGCTACTGGCTTACCTTCACCATCTAATACAATATCATATTTTCCATCCACAGCTAATTTGGGTTGCATTGCTTCAAAATCTGGCACAGAACTTGTCGTTGTCGTCTTCCAGCCCTTTAATACAAGGTAGGCATTAAAATTTGCTGCTTCTTTGTCTTCGATTTTATGATTAAATTCATTCTCGAAAGCAAAAGCCATGCGAAATTTCTTTGGATTTAGTTGCGCTTCTCTGATAAACTCTTCGTATTTCATGCTAAGCTTCCCTTCTACCTCTCTCTATTTTATCAAAAAAACACTCAATCAGTATTTAAAAGGGCTCTCCTTGTATAATAAAAAACACCAACTTTATTCAAGTTGATGAATTAAATCTTACTTATTCTGCAATCAATGTTTCAAGACCGACTTTCATCATATCAGTAAAAGTCAATTGACGTTCTTCTGAAGTTGTTGCTTCCCCAGTCAAAATATGGTCAGAAATTGTCATAATTCCTAAAGTTTGAACTTTATGTTTTGCACCAAGATAGTATAAGCCCGCAGCTTCCATTTCGACCGCTTTAACACCAAGTTTACCCACTTTTACTGCATCTGGACCACCATAAAATAAATCGGAACTCAAGATATTTCCGACATGAGTCGTAATTCCCAAATCTTTTGCGATATGATAGGCTTTATCAAGCAAGTCAAAATCTGCAATTTGTGGCAAATCAAAATCTGGAAAATCATTGCGAACAATCGCTGAAGTCGTAGCAGCCGCTTGACCGATGACAAGGTCACGAATGTGAACATCTTCATTAATTGACCCAGCAGTTCCCACACGAATCAATTTTTTAACACCATATTCAGTGATTAATTCATTAGCATAAATTGAGATGGATGGAATTCCCATTCCAGTACCCATGACAGATACGCGATGACCTTTATAAGTTCCTGTAAAACCGAGCATTCCACGCACTTGGTTAAATTGCACAGCATCTTCAAGGAAGTTTTCAGCGATAAATTTCGCACGAAGTGGATCTCCTGGTAAAAGGATTTTGTCTGCGATTTCGCCTTTTTGAGCTTCAATATGTGGTGTTGGCATAATTTTTTTCCTTTTCTTACTTCAATCTATGTCGTCCGATAAACAATCCGAACATTCTTATTTCTGTCAGTACTGACGAAAAAGTTGTCAGCATTTATTTTTTTAATTTAATAAGCGCTAACTCATTCTCCCACAAACCTTATATGGTCAGTGTTAGCAGCACCTGCATTAGCAGAGAAAAATCCCCACTACTGATACAATGTTTGTTTAATTCTGGTAAATTATGACATAAATTTCTGTCAGTATACTGACAAAAATTTTAAATCACTTTTTCCAGCGTTTTAATCCTTTGAGTTGCATTGGATAGAGCTTTTTGAAAATCCATTTTTGAAATTTGGGCATTGCGCTTGCTTCTAGACCTTTTTGTCCTATTTTGACCATCTCATCAAAACTGATATTAGGTTGCATAAAGCGTCCTTGCATATAACAATAGATGCAATAATCTACTGAAAAGCTACCGTCAGCCTCTGTTCCCTTATAAGAAGAGTCATTAATTGGCATTCCACAGGATTGGCAAAACTGTTTTTTCACTTCATCAAACCTTTCACACGTTGTTCAATATCATCACGTACTTGACGAAAAACACTCAAAATTTCTTCTTCTGTGCCAAGAGCTTGTGCAGGATCTGGTAAATCCCAATGTTCATGTACTATTCCATGAGAAATCATTGGACATTTATCACGCGCATCTCCACAAAGCGTGATAATCAAATCACAAGCGTTAAAATAACCAAGGTCAATTAAATCTGAAGTATGGTCTGAAATATCCAAACCACTCTCTGCCATAACCTGTACTGCGCGTGGATTTAGACCATGCTGTTCAACGCCAGCCGATTTAATTTCATAATCATCAGTCAAATACTTTTTTGCAAAGCCTTCTGCCATTTGGCTGCGACAAGAGTTACCTGTGCATAAGAAATATATTTTTTTCATTTTATTTATTATTTGGGTGTTCTGTCAGAACTGACAGAAATTCATCAGTGACTTTTAGACCAATTCGTCTAAGAAACTTTCACCAATTTCACCTTTTTGGACACCAAAATTCTCAGCAATTGTTGCTGAAATATCAGCAAAATGACCAATAGGCAATGGTTTAGGTGTCTTAAATGATTTCGAGAAAGTGACAAGTGGAATATATTCACGTGTATGATCTGTTCCGACAAAAGTAGGGTCATTACCGTGGTCAGCCGTAATCATCAAGAGATCATCTTCACGCATCGCTTCCATAATCTCTGGAAGGCGTCCATCTAGATCTTGAATCGCATCACGATATCCTTCTGGATTTCGTCTGTGTCCATATTTTGCATCAAAATCAACTAAGTTTACAAAAAGAAGACCTTCGTTGAAGTCAGGTAGAGCCATTGCTTTAAGCATACGGTCCACACCATCCATATCGTTCAGGTTATGTCCCATATCTTTGTTAATGCCTTGACCATCGTAAATATCGTGAATTTTCCCCACAGAAATCACTGGAAATCCAGCTTCATCAAGATAATTCAATACCGTTTTCCCAAATGGTGCCAAAGCAAAATCACGACGATTAGCCGTCCGCTCAAAATGTCCAGGAGTTCCCACATAAGGACGTGCAATAATCCGTCCCACCATCCATTGCGAACCAACAAGTGTGATTGAACGTACATATTCACAAATTTTCATCAATTCATCAACCGGAATAACATCTTCATGAGCAGCGATTTGTAACACTGGGTCAGCTGATGTGTAGATGATTAACTCACCTGTTTCCATCTGACGTGGTCCAAAATCTTCAATAACTGCAGTACCTGAATATGGTTTATTTGCTTCACGAATGACTTTACGCCCTGAAAATTCTTCAATTTTTACAAGAAGCTCTTCTGGATAGCCTTCTGGATAAACAGGGAATGGATTTGTAATATCAAGCCCCATGATTTCCCAGTGCCCTGTCATCGTATCTTTTCCTTCACTCACCTCTTGAAGTTTTGTTGTATAGCCTTTCGGTGAGTCTGTTGGTGCAACTGTTTTTAGTGGCGTTATATTTCCAAGTCCAAGTTTTTGGAAATTAGGCACCTCAAGTCCGACTTGTTCTGAAATATGGCCAATAGTGTTTGAACCAGTATCAGGTGTTTTTTGATTAAAAAATCGATTAGCATCAGGTGCTTCACCAATTCCAGCTGAATCCATGACAATCACATGAACACGACCAAATTTTTTCGACATTATTTTCTCCTTTAAGATATATAGAAGTCAACTGTTCAGAATATAATACTATACAAATCCTATTAGACTTTATCAAAACAAGTATGTGCTATCTCCGCCTTACGGCTATGCTGTTGATGCTCGCTACGCCACTAGATGTAACAACTAGCAGCGCTGAAGCGCAAACGGCTATCCTATAAAGTGGCTAGTCGCAATACTCCGACCTCTTAGGTCGGAGATAAAGCAGCACTATCTCCGCTTCGCTACGCTGTCCATTCGCTCTAAATCGCTAAAGCGATAAGGCGAAATGGCAACTTTGAATTTCGTCCGACTGCCATAGGGCGTTGGTGCTTTTAGCGCCTAGGCTTCTTGGACAAGACCACTTCGCCTTGCGACTTTAGTCGATTGCGATTTGAACTTCCGACTTTAGTCGGTTAGTGAAATCGACAACGTAGCAAAGCGTAGATAGAGCGAATGGATAACGAAGCTTTGCTACGGTGTGACCTC
>Ga0099364_10000449_pt1 | contig 69633 bp, 50 predicted proteins | sample TergutTh196P3_FD_73070 | JGI IMG/M metagenome (GOLD analysis project Ga0099364, IMG submission 73070) | Microcerotermes parvus P3 segment gut microbial communities from Pointe-Noire, Republic of the Congo - Th196 P3 | ecosystem: Host-associated > Arthropoda: Insects > Digestive system > Gut ... | reverse complement strand
CTGAATTACTGACAGCCTGCCAACTCCCTGGTAACAGATGACCTATTAATAAATGCACAAAACCGAACAAAAATAAACAGCAACGCCAGCTCGAAAGCCAGCGATGCTTTTTTATTTGAAAAATATTCAGTTAAACCATATTATATATGCCTTCATCTTTTAACGCACTTACAAAGAGCCAGTAACAAACACTATGAAAACGAAATTATGAAAATGTAAAAAGCGTTGCTCATAAAAGGGAATAGCCAGAATCTATGTTTTGTGAAGTGCGCATTGAACCAGTCAGGCTTAATGCAGTACATAAAATTGAATGCTAAAAACACCGTCGGTATAATTACAAGCCCAATCAGCTTTGAGCCTTTGCTGATACCACGCAACCCAATATGGATTGCCACTTCATTTGGAAGCGATGACCAAAACAATACACCAAGTAGAATCGGGACAAAGCAGATTATAGTGCTAATGATGGTTTTTGTACGTAGGGATTTTTCCATTTTTTCGCCTCCATGTGGTTGTTTGATATGCAATTGACATGATCTATACCCATCATCATGTCGGAGGACAGCTGGCGAATAGGATGATGTATTAATTAAAATGCGTTAGGATCATATTTCATCCTAATAAAGTTAATGAATTCTTCGCCTAAGCTTGGCTCTCGATTTTCATATTGTTTGTAATTATTTTTAGTTGTATATACATAGAATAATGAAGTTTGTTTATCAAAACTAGCTTCGCGTGCTGTGACTGACATGAGTTCATCCAGTTTTACGACTCTTTTATTTTCTAACTCGATATTAATCTGATTGTACATAATTTTACGATAATTCGACTCGAATTTCGATGCAACTACTAAAGCGAACTCAAAATCAGGTAAACTTTTATCTTCGTAAAACTTCATGAAAATTTCGCAGATATATCTAACTCTTTTAAATAATTTAGCACTAGCTTTAATTTGTTCGTCCATCTGCTGTTCTGCTTCTGATATAGCATTATTTGCAGCATTGAGAGCATTGTGGTTGATAAAAAAACCAGTATGATTTTCTAGGAAATTGAGTACAGACTTGAAATCATCTACTAATTTTTCTAATATTTCCTTACCAAATATCCGTTTACAATAATCATCAAATACAGCTTCAGTTTTCCACATAGGTTTCAGACGAGCATTACGAGCGAAAAACTGTTGTGCGATTGGTGTGCGTTCCTCTGTATTTTTGATAAAATGAACAATATCATCATCAGAAAGTAGGCGTAAAGGAATATTATCATTCGATAAACCAGCTTCTGTGAGAGCCGCTTTAATGAATACTGATTGTATAGCTGCATTATTAGGAATATATTTATCTTTCATGCTTTTGTTATAATATCTAATAGCAAAATCTGTCAGCATACTATCATATAGTACAACTGGGTGTTTCTGTATCCATCTGCGTTCAAGATCAGAAGCATATATGACATTTTCAATTACACTGTGTGAACCACGTTTATATGCTATTTGTAATACATTCAAATTATCATAGCATATTGTATAGCCAGATAACAACCTATCAACGTCAATAGCAATGCTACTAAAGCCAATCACATATGAGTCTCGGGTAAGATAATCAAGTTTATCAACATCGATCAACTTTCCATTCAATATAGAGATAATTGCATTTCGGATTATCGTTTCAAGGTGTTGTGGATTATCTATATATTCTAGACCGAGTATCGAACGTGCGAAAAGCTCTCGATCAATGTATAAACCCAAATTATCGCACATATCGAGACCAATCAACACACTCATCGCCTCGTGTGGGTTTTCAATTTTTGGCATTCCAGGATTAATAGCTTGTAGAAAACTATCGCTATCTACTGCATCACACAGCATTTGTTTTAAATCTGATCCTAATGCATAATAATAATTTTCTCCAGTATGAGAAAAGGGTGAATGTCCTACATCGTGCAGTAGACAAGCAATGATGAATGTATTCCTAATTTGATTTAGTATGCTCTGTTCAGGTGTATCAGGAAGATTGTTGATATTCTCATAAAAATAATCTATCGCTTTTTTCCCTAAATGAAAGACCCCAAGAGAATGTACAAAACGATTGTGCAGTGCACTAGGGTACAGTGCTTGGTATGAAGTCTGGCGGATATTACGCAGCCTTTGAAAAGCAGCAGTGTCAATTAGTTTAACATACTCAGTGTCTATTTGAATATATCCATATATTGGATCTTTTATATTTTTCAAATGATATCACTCCAATTCAAACTAGAAAATTGCAGCTTATTCGATAAGCTGCAATTTTTTTGATATAACAATTATTTAAACATTATAAAAAGCTTTAGCAGTTTCGTAAATGATTTTTAACAAAATCACAGGTAGATAACCAATGAACCGGTTTTGTAAATCAATAATGTCTTTGCTAGAGTTCAATTGAATGCTTGGATCTATGTCATCATCAATATATGTAAAATAATCAGAAAAAGAATATATTGCTGATGTTACGTTATTACCTGATAAAAGTAAAACTGCATCTACAGCCTTCTCATTGCAAATCTTTTGAATTTCAATACCAAGGTCATGGAGCTCACTAAATTTAATCTGGTCTATACCTTTTGCTTTTAATGCTATTAATGCATTGGCTATAATGTATTCTGCACCAACAAAAACATCCATTGTTTTTCTCCCATCAATAGTTTGTGAGCACAGTTTATCAAAATTTTTACATAAACGCAATTATTTTATGTAAAAAGCAGTACTTTTTACATTTATGTAAGCAAAAATTACTATAAAGCTTGCTGAGTGTGAGTGTGGTAATAATAACTTGTCATATTGTGAATTTTAGAATAATTGAAATTATTTAATCATGAGCTTTGCTTGTTTAAATGTTTGTGTAGTAATTTCAAAGTTTTATATATCAAAGTCTGCCAAAACTATATCAGCAGCAGCATCTGCTTTTGAAAGGCTCTCTGGTGACATAGTGGCGAATTTCAACAACTCATTATTCAATTTGTTAGCCATTGGTGTAAATGTGGCAATTGTTAAACCGCCAGAGACGATGCCACCGATTACTGGTACAGCTTTAGTGACAACTTTACCAACTCCGTTTTTTGTTACTTTAACACCTATCCATGCTAAAACCTTCTTTGCTATATTATAAATAGCATATTTACTCAATGGTTTGGAAGCTATTCTAGTTCCAATTTTAGCAGCATTAGCTGCAGCAAGTTTTGCAAGAGCAGCAGTAGCAGCTCCTACACCAAACATAACACCGAGAAAAATCATTAATATACTTTCAGTAGCATCATCGAGGTCTATTTCCAAATAGCCATATATGTATGCGAGTTTTTGTGTTATACGAAATATATGAGCATAAAACTGTGCCATATCAACAGGAATAGTGCCAATCATTGTTAAACCACCAGGGATTCCGGCTACTGTTGAAATTGCTGCAGCTTTGTTTCGTTCAAATTTTATAGCTCCATCGGCGAGTTTACGAAGCGTTTGAATAGGAATATCAGCATTAACAGTTCCGTTCTTTAAAGCAGCTTCAAGCCTTGAAGTACTGACCTTCCCTTTTAGTTGCTTTGAGAGAAACGCATCACGATCTATTTTGCAATATGGAAGTTTGCATGTAGCTATTATTATTTCTTCTAGGTTTATTGTAGATTTTTCTTTTAGACTACTCATTTTTCATACCCCAGATATAAATTGTGCTGATTACCACTATTCGTATGAAGTAACAATTTTGACTTTGATGTCAAACAATGTTAACACTTCTCCGATTATATAGATTCAACACTCATTAATTGTTTCGTATGAAAAAAAGGAAAACTTAGTGATTTTTGGTTTTCGACAATTTATTAATTAATATATGCTTATTGTTTGGTATCAGTAGAACACTGAGATAATGCTATTGTTATACAACCACCAACCGCCTACCTCTCCGCTATAAATCGCTCATACATATCGCAGACCTCCTGCGTTTCGCCGAAGGCCATTTGTTTGCCTCGTTCTAACCATAGGATTTTGTTGCATAATTGTCTGGTTTGCTCCATAGAATGGGACACGAAGAGTGTAGTCGTACCGTTGGAGATGACTTGCTTTCTTTGTATATAACCCATGAAACATATTGAAGAGCTTAAGTAATATCAGAAGGAATTAAGCAAGGATACTCTTCAATAATACTTTATGTGAAGTTCCTTCGCTAATTTGTATTAAAGCATTCCAACAGTTACCCAAGCTCTCTTAATACAATCTGCGCGAGACCAACATTAAATCAGCGATATCATGACTCATCAGTTTCCAGCATTGAGATTCTAGCTTATAATGGAGTAAGATCTCTAACGGTCATTTGATAGTGGTTTTATTTCATGTACACTCGCACAGTTCACAAAATTTTTTATTTTTGAGCAGATACATGGTTATTATATATCATATAATGGACATTATGTTTAGTATTTTCATTAGGTTGAGGGTTTTCACGCCGACCATAATTAAAGTTTAAAACAAGATTATACATTATTCTCTATATCCAATTTGTTATTTTCGTTATATTTGAATACTGCAGTATTAATTTGTGGCATCAAGTTTTCAATGAGATTTATTGTTTTCTTTAATTCAATTCGTCCACCAAGATATAAATCGTCATTCATTTTATTACCAAATATTGTAGTATTTTCAAATCTAACATTCGAATTTGCAGATATTTATATATTTTGATTCTGACATAGATCGTGCATGAATCGTTCATTTCTTTTTTTTCGTTTGTTGTGTCGTAATAATCATTAATATGCGTATTAATATTTCGCATATCTTTTATGTGTTGAACCCCTATTTCTTTGTCAATAATACTTAAGAATTCCTTAAAAACGCTCTCTTTTCTTAATATTTCAAGGTTATCGATTAGCATTTTTAGTGCACACATAAAGAAATATGATTCACATATAAATATTTCGTTATCATGGTTATTCATTATTCGATTTCCTTGCAACAGAACACCTTTGCTCCATAATAATATATTATTTGCAGCATTAAGCTTTTTTGTTATCTGTTGTTTCTTTTTTTAATAATTTCTGATTCAGATAATTGTTTACTATTATTCATATTTTGATTCGCTCCTGTCAACAATATCGACTTCTTTAATATATCAATAAGTCCCACTACATAGTTGGGGTTATCATAGCTTCTGAACTTAGTATCAAATGATTCTACAGCATCTTTGTCAAGGATTCTATCAATTGTTAGTAGTACAGTAGCATTTCTGTTATTTTCTGAGTATTCAATAGTAAAAGGTGTTCCGTTGAAATATTTAGTTTGGTATTCATTTAGAGATGATAAATATTCAATTTCTATCACTAGAGCTATACATATTGTTACGGACTCATAAACAAACTTAAATAAATCATTTTGTGTTATGTTTTCATAGTGCGGTAATTCAATTTCGCCACTATAATCAACTTTACTTGTTGAGCTAATTTTGGTTAAGCTATCAAGATTGCTCTTTTAATTATTTTAACTTAATATACTATTATAGAATTAAATTATTGAATTTTCGTTAATATTCATTTTATCATACTCTAACCCAAAACTTACCAAGTCTCTTCCTAAATCTGTTGATACAAATATTTCATTACCTCCTGAAGCACCCCATGTGAACTTGTTTTTTATACGAAGTAAATTATTTTGGTATAGATTGTTAACTTCAATAATATAGTTTTCAGCAGTTATTTCTATTTCTTTGTCAATGTTATTGTGTAAATAATTAATATCCTCATAAAAAAGATTTGACAGGATAAAAGAAAGCCTATGAAATAGATTTTCATCAATATTATTATTTAACCATGCTCTTGTTAAATTTGCATAAATATCGATATTTTTATAGTTATGAAAAGAATTAATCGTGTTTACTAACAATTTTGCCTTATTCTTGTAGTTTAATGCGTCAGTTTGGAATTGAGTAGATAATTTCAATTTTTCATCAAAATCATCATCTTGATGATCGAGAAAGCGTTTAATTTTGTCAATCAATAGAGCATTTGATATATTTGATATATAATCAATGCTGTCTTTTATCGTAGATAAAAATTCGATTGGTGATATAGCAACAGATATTAATTTTAAGCTAGATGAAATTGTATCTAGTAAATTATTAACATTACTCATGTAAGTCTCCTTTTAACCGGTTTATTAAATATTTGATCAAATAATATTTCGAAATATTATTATCCTTATTATGCTCTTTCAAAATATTGAACACACTCAGTAACGCTTTTAAAAGATTGTTTTGCACCAAAATTATTGCCAAATTCTATATCGCTATCTTTATCACCAATCATGTAACTCTCGTTCAAATCAATGTTATATTCTTCAGCGGCTTTGTATGCCCAAAATGCTTTTGGTTTTCTACATTCGCAGTTATCATCCGGAGCATGAGGACAATAATAATATGCGGTGAAACTAATATCATTATCTTTAAGTAACTCCATGAAACGAGCATGAACAGCGTTATATTCATCTATAGTAAAATATCCTCTTCCAATACCTGATTGGTTACTCACCATAATCAACAAATAACCTGTGTCTTGAAATGTTTTAAGAGCAGAAACAACACCGGGTAAAAATTCAATATCATTAGGATTGCTTAAATATCCACGATCTACGATTATGGTATCATCTCTATCTAAAAAAATCGCTCGATTATTCATCAGTTATTTACCTTTTAGTTTTATTTATTTAGCATTTTTGTTGCACGCATTACACCTCGGCGCAGAAATGGAGGCATAGGGTCAGGCATATGCCAAAAATATGAATTTGAGTAATGTTTATGAAAAGTGTCACCTAGTAACCATTCAAAGTATGGAGCATCTTCTTGGCGATGGTATGTGCATATTGCTAATCGCATTGGTAATGAGGGATCATGCAAAAGCGTACTCATGCATCGCAACACAGAACCTTCAGCTCCTTCAACATCAAGTTTGTAAAATGTAGGTTTATCTTTATCTTTAAAATATTCATCAAGAGAGATGTTTCCGTTTCCATCTCCAACATAACCTTTTATTAGAGTTACTTTATCTTTAAATGGAGCATATGTCTTTTTTAGTAAATTAAACCAGGAATCATCGCATTCAAATATGTATGCATGTTTTATTTTATTTATATGAGCTATGCTAAAGTAACCTTCTGCTGCGCCTATGTCTGCAATTATTTCTCCATTATTTATGTTGAAGTTTGATTCATTTAGATAACAATGAGGATGGTTTGGTATTTGTTCAGTCATTAGTGCTCTCCAATAAACACGAGCTTCATCGAAATTGCCTTTGAGATAAACTTTATGATTATTAGGATTCGCGTAAATGAACCCATTATCAATACTTAATGATTCTTCGATATTGTCAATTTGAGGGTATCCAGTATGAGGATATATATTATTATAAAATTGTTTTGTAAACGAGATCATCTGTGAATCTAATGGATAAACTCTATACCGCATTATATGATGGTAAAACTCATCAGTATCAAGATAATCAACTATGTACTTTGCTTCAGAATCAAGAGTTTGATAACGATCATGTTTCGAATAGTAAAGAGTAATTGCTTGAGCTATCAATAAAAAATCAAGACGAGAAGCAATATAGTCAAGCCCGCGTGACTTATGGTAGTCTGTCAATGACTCAATAGCAATCATTGACTCCTCATTGTTTGTTGGAATAACAATACTTTTATTTTTTGAATATAGGTTATGTATATTTTTCCATAATTGTTCCATCATACACCTCCTTGGTTTATAAATATATTTCAAAAACGATTAACAAATGAGATTTTTGTTAATGCCTGATGATAAAGCTTACTATATTAATGTTTATAAAACCTATTACTCGTTCAATTCTGAAATTTCTTCAATTAATTGTGAGTATAGAACAGAGCCAGTATTCTCATCAAGATATATCTTAATCGTTTCTACTTCATAATCACCGCCATACATATACATCAACCAACTTGCGCGATGCGAGCCATCAAATATAATATTGTTTCCATCAATTACTATAAATTGATTTTGGTTATATCCGTGTGTGTTCAGTTGCTCAATTAAATTATCAATTTTTTCCAATGTACGCTCGTGGCCAGGATTATAAATATCGTTCAATTTTATGTATTCAATGTATTGTTGATGATTTCCACTTATGTATTTGAATGCTGCTGTTTCTTCAAGCGGAATAGGTACATAACCATTCTCTGTCAAGTTTGTAGCTAATAAATCCTTTAGCTTTATTTTTTCTACCCAATAATCGTAAATAATTCGTTCCTTTAACCACAATTCAACCCATTCGGGATCAAGCTTAATAGTTGAATCGGATAAAAGCTCCTGAAGTTTTGTGAGTTTGATTGTTTTGTATTTAGTTTCATTTTCAATATGATTTCTAATAACATTAAGTACCATTTCGGGTGTTATTGAAGTCATACAAATTGGCTCTTTCAAAAGACAACGTCTTTTCCATCCGCTAAATAACTTACTACATCCCATGCAAACATTAGTATAGATATTCAAATTATCATCATAGCTATAAATTTCTATAGGAGTTTGACCATACAATACTACCGAAGGACCAGCTAACATAGCTTTACGCATATGCATCATACCGCACTCACCGTCTATATGTAAAAATGCGTTTTTCAAAAGTATTTTAAGTTCCTCAAAGTCTGTGTCTCCTAAATAATTCATATCAACACCTTCGATTGGTTCGTTATTAGCTAACTCTCCGAGTTGCACTAAAATAATATCGGGATATTCATGTTTAAGTAAACGACAAAGTACATTGAAATTATGAATTGGCCATTGTTTAGGAGATTGTTTTGAATTTGAGTCAGCATTAACTCCTTGTTGTAAAGTTATGTAATTAAGCTCACTTAAGCCAAATTTATTAAGTACATCAAGTTCGTCTCTGAGTGGATACAAGGTATAGCGAAATTGACTTTCTATACCTAAAGCTTCATTAATATCCATTACATTTAGCCTGTTTTTTTTGTTTGCTATAGCATATGTATATATGTTATAATCAAAAATCGAGTCATTTCGAATAAAATTGTTTGTTGCAGGATCAGTCTCAAAAGCTACCCATTGTTTTATTATTTCAGGAAGTCCGGGTACTTGAGTTTGAATTTTTGGCATATTTACATATATAACTTTTGGAAACCAGTTTAAGTCAATTATTAAATCATAGCCATACTCGCGAAACATACTACGAACATGATATTTTGCGATAAAGTATTGGGAGTTCATAAGTCCAGCATTAACTGCTTCTGAAGTAGAACCAAATACCGAAATAATTACATCAGGAAAAGCATCATAAAAGAACTTGATGAAGTTTAATTCGACTAAATAAGTACCTATACCACCATTTAATCTAAATGCTACAGTTATTTTACTATTACTCATATATTATTGCTCCTCCTGATTATTTGTTAACACATTTTCTATATGCATTAAAACTTTTTCAGGAATAATTGATGCCATACAATGCGAAAAAGCAGAGGATTTTCCTCGTAAACAACGATCTTGCCAATTACTAAATGCCCATTCGCACCAGACATCGCACCCTTTTCCAACAATATTTTCATTCTCAGAATAACCAAAAAACTCAGCAGATGTTGGACCAAATAGTACGATTGATTTACCGCCATTCAAAGCATGTCTCATATGTACTAAACCGCCTTCGCCATCAATATGTAAAGTTGCATGTTTTAGCAATACCTTTACTTGTTCGAGACTAGTCTGAGAAACAAGATGCATATCAGCACCTGGTAAAATTGGAAATACTGTGCTGTCTGCACCAATTTGTACCAAGATAATGTTGGGAAATCTCTTTTTTAATAAACGTATTAAAATACCGTAATATGAGAGAGGCCAGATTTTGGTACTGTTTTTAGCATACGCACTATCGTTTCCTCGATTAATTGTAATGAAGTTTCGATTATATAAACCAAGCTGTTGTAAGTAAGCATTCTCATTTTCTGCAATATGAATACTATGTTCATATTTTTCGGACATACCAAGGAATCCATAAATATCAGCTTGTTGGTATCGTTTAGCTCCTTTAATGATGCTGACCATTGCGGATTGACCATCTGTAGGTCCTTGGTGAGTAAAAAAACGTGAGTATTCTGCACGAAAACGTTCACATAAAAATATATATTCAATTAACTCAGGAACCATTTCTGATATTCTTGATAAATCGCGCTTCTTTATATCAGGATATCGTGCTATATCGATAAATAAATCATAATAATTCAATTTAGCTGCATCTTTGTTTCTAGCATAAAGATTATTAATAAAGCTAGATTGAACACCATTAAAAACGGTTCGTGTTGATTCGAATCTGTGATCATCAGAAAAAATATCAATATTTATTATGTCATCAGAGAATTTTTTACGAAACATATAGATATAGTTTGCCAGCATTACAATATCACCTAAACCACCACGTATTAAAAACGCAATGTTCAATTTATTTTGATTGAGAGGGTTATTAGGTTCATTCGTTGCGCTAGAATTCCCTATATTAAATGATGATGAATTATTAATTGTTTTTTTATCTATATCTTCTAGACGAGTCCAGATTTCATCAATTCGATTGAATAACTCTGATCGATCTTTTTCAAGTATTGTAAAGCGTTGGTTATCTATCAATCTATTTTTAATTTTTTTAAGTATATTCATATAATACTCCTTTGATGAGATGCTCTAAATAGAACTTGTCCATTACATCATCTATGTAAGCATCATAGTTTAGATTCTTCGATATCTATCCATGGACGCACTATCGGTGCTAAACTACTGTGAACAGCGATTGTATCTCCAACAGATACTATTGGAAAAAAACCTTTTTCTTTTAGTGTATGATACAATTCGGTTGATTGGTCTTCAATACTTATTACTTTTGGAGCCGATAAGGTGAAATCAGCATTTTGAAGAACATGTAAATCCATTCCTTCTATGTCTATAGATAAATAGTCAGGAAATATCCCATTACAATATATATCGACGATTTCATTTATTGTAATGGTTGTTACTTCAATTGTTTTCATAATTTCCCAAGGATTTTCAGTTTTCTTTGATTCTTCTATAAAAGCATTTATAGTTTCAAAATCAACAGAGTTACGCGGTGAGTACATGTCCAGCATGTAAAACGGTATCTTTTCACCACTAATTGTTGAAACAGCAGCATTAACAAATATATCGTTAGGTCGCAACTCAGTCCATCTTTGCCGAAGAGACTCATTAGCATCTACAACAACACCACTACACCCCTTTCGGTAAAACAAAGCTGTATTTGACATTTCTACTGGAGTATTAGCACCAATATCGAGGTAGCTAGGTTTTGTAATGCCAGCCTCGAAGAGTAATGCTTCAACAATTTTATCTTGACTACGTTGTGAAAAAGATATTAATGAAAAACCATGTGCATGACTAAAATTACGAAATACATTTTCGTCAAGCAACAGCCCAGTATCTTTTGTATACTCCGGAGGTGATGCATATATAGTATTGGGGTCTTCTCTTGTTTCATACAACATTTTTGCTACTCTAAGTAGTTCATTTAAATACTCAAATTCCAAGTATGAATCATTGTATTTTGTAATATTTGAATTTAATGATGTATTAGCTTTGTTTTCAATATTATCAATTCGAATCATCATTTCATCGATTCTGCTAAATAGTTCTGTGCGGTCATTTTCCAGAATTGAGAAGCGTTTATTATTAGTTAGTCTATTTATAATTTTTGAAAATATATTCATAAAACTCCCTTTGATGAAACAATTTTATAATGCATATTTATATATTAAAACAATACCATTTTGTTAGCATATCAATGATTTAATACAATCTGGTATTTCGAATTTTTATTAACTAATCGTTATATGGTTTTTATATTGAATTATTATCAAAATATGTCATATTTTGTTACATTACCATTTTTCACAATATAAGCAGATTGTGCTATCTCAACCATTGGTATATCAGATAATGAATCCGTATAAAAACAATTAATTGATGCATCAATATATATTTCTCGAAAACGTCTCACTTTTTCATTACCATAACAGTTTAAACCAGTATATAACCCATTATCAGGGTTTACTACTGATGCAATGCAAGAAATACCTAATTTTTCGCAGATTGGTTGTAGTAAAAATCCAGGTGAAGCAGAAATAATAACATCGTTACTCCGTTTCTGCGAAAGATACCATTTTTGAATCTTTATTTCGTGTTTTTCCCAAAATAGCATCACTTCGTCTTGCGTATTTGGTAACAATCGCAAAAATCCAAAAAATGATTCTTTTAATCTTTCTTTATCGCAATTACCGATTATGTACTGAATAAAATAGTAAAAAAATTTCGGAAGTATAATACAAATTTTGGGGTACCTTCTCACGCAAAAGATAAAGAAGTCTTTTGTGCTGTCTCCATCATATATTGTTCCATCAAAATCGTAGACATTCATAAATCACATCTCTGAAGTGTAGTTAGCTACTAAGGTATGACTCTATATTATATGCATAATATAATATTGTCTGTTAAAAGAATTTCTTTACCAACCCAAGGATTCCTTGCTTCCATGGAACACGATGAGTAACTCCTGATACGTTACTAATTGTCTCCAAATTATTAATATACCAGTCATAATTTCGTAGTAGAGCTTCTTTATTTGAGTATATAGGCTCAAACCCTAGTTTTTCTTTGGCTTTGTCTATTGATACAAACGAATCTGTTGCAGCAGTTTCATAAACCCATTTGTATAATGGAGACAAATGGAGCAGCTCTAAAAAACGCAAAGTCCATATCATTGGAGCAGCAGGAAAAGTCCTAATTTTTTTCCCGTATCCAGCATAATCAAGCACCGCTTGATAGTCTTCGCGCATCGTAGTAAATTCTTCCGCTCCTATGTTAAACGTATCGTTAACGATGCTTTTTTCAAGAGTAGCACATAGATAAATTGCCTCACATAAATCATAAACATCGAGGAATTGATATCGGTTATTACCTTTACCAATCATTGGAAATCCTCTACCATCTTTCGCCCAATCGTAAAATAGAGCGAACACCCCCAATCGTTCTGGCCCGATAAAACTTTTTGGACGAATTATTGGTACACACAATCCATTTGTGCGATACTCTTCACAAACTCTTTCAGCTTCAATTTTAGCTATACCATAAGGTCCAACACCTGTTAATTGATCAGTTTCATATATTGGATGGTGATCGGGTATCCCATATACAGCAGTTGATGATATTTGAATAACTCTCTCAATCCCAATTTCAAGAGCAGATTGCAAGACATTTTTTGTGCCATTGATATCTGTAGTAAATATATCATTTTTACTATATAAAGGTAATGCAGCAGCACAATGTACAACAATATCGCAAGTCAACATAGATTCTTTGAGTAAACCAATGTTTCTTATATCACCAGTTATTACTTTTACTCTAATATCTTCTTTTTCGGGATAATTATATGATTCATCAAAATCATAAGAGACAATAGTGTGACCTAATTGTAGAAGATGCCGAGTTAGGTTAATTCCTAAAAAACCCGCACCGCCAGTTATAAAATACTTAGCCATATATATCGCTTCTCCTAATACCAATGCTCTGCTTTTATCTATTCAAACTATGTAAAATTAATATACATGAATGAAACACATGCTAATCCCCAGATTAGTACACATATTAGTAAAGGTTTATCTTTTAGGATAGCTGTCTCTGGTGACTCAGCATATTCAGTTGAATTAGCTATATGTTGATATCGAAATAACCCATAGACAACAAAAGGTATTGTAATTAGCATATTAGCCATTAATTCTGTAGTTATTATATAAATACAATATGCTGTAATAGTCGCAGATAAAACAACCGATGACATACTACTGAGCATGTCGATTGTATAAAATTCTAATACCTTCCGTTTATATGCTGCTTCTATCGCAATATTTTTTATTTCGCAAGTTCTTTTGTTAATCGCTAAATATAATGATAATAAAAATGTACAAATTAGTAACCATGGTGATATTGTTACGTTAATAATAACAGCTCCAGAAATTGCACGCAAAACAAAGCCTAATGAAATGCATATGATGTCGATTATAGGTTCATTTTTTAGCCAAAAAGAATATAGTAAATTTATTAGTAAGTAGATAGATATAACTACTCTGAAATGTATGTTAACATATACAAAGCTGAGTAATAATAATATTAACAATGTCAATAATAGCAGCATTGCTTGAGTAATACTAACAGCACCACTTGCTAAAGGACGATTCATTTTCTGTGGATGTGCACGGTCGCTGCTAGCATCTATTGCATCATTAACGATGTATACACAACTTGATGAAATACAAAATATTGTAAACCCAAAACAACACATCATAAACATGGAGAGATTGAATAAACTGCCCGAAAACACTAGTGCAGCAAAAACATAGCTGTTCTTAATCCATTGCTTAGGGCGTATCAATTTTACTAGTTGAGAAACTAACCGCATAAAATACCTACATTATCATGATTCAACATATGGGAAAATAACTGTTTTTTCGAAATACTCGCTGTTATTATTATCTAGTCCATAAAAAGTTAATAAAACGCTACTATTTTTAAAAGATGAACATGGAATATCAACGTAGAAACCTGTTTTTTTTGTCATATTATTTTCATCATATAGAAATGTATCACATGGATAATATGTGTTTTCTACTTTTACTAAAACTTTTTCTAAATAAATTTCGTAATCAACACTATAAAACCAACCAGATATTCTTAATGTATCTTGGTCAATGAGAGCGTTCCTATAAATAAATGAATTGTTAATAAATTGCTGGGTAATTTCGTTTGAAATAATCACAACATCAATGTTGCCTTTATTTAGTTGTATTTTCTCAAATGATATTGGTATTCTAACAAAACCGAGAGGTGTAGGTGTAAACATAAGTTCATTACCTATTGATGTGAATAAATTTGAATATTTTATCCAGTATTCTGTTTTACCAACTTCCTCATTACTCATAAGGCCTACTCCACCAAATGATAATAAAAAGAAATATATAAGACAACATAAGGCACATATTTTTTGAGTTTTTGATATTCTATATAAGAAACCTAATACTCGGATGAGTGACACGAAAATGAGTGTTATATGTATATTAAATCCGTATCTACCGCCACCTTGACCCCGTATATACATATCAAACCAGTCTATATCTCTAAAACTTACACAGCATAAGAGCCAAAATGATAGACTAAATATTAGCCCATACAACGATACCAAACGAAATTCCTTCGTACAAAATATATTAATTTCCCAAATAATCACACCAAAGACTACTGATAGAACTAAACCGCTAAATATACCACGAAAAACAAATGGGTAAACCCTCCAGGGTTGAAATAGTAACCCACAAAAACGAAAATATCCTTCAATTGCAAGTTCCAATTTTCTATTTAAGGTACCAGCATTTAAACTAGGTGTTCTTGTTCTGAATATACTATTTATTTGGATAATAAATGCAATAATTATTAGTAATAGTTTTATACAATCATGCTTTGAAATTCTTTGTATACTAATATAGTTGTTATTATGTATTATGTATAGTAGGATTTTTAAAACAATTATTCCTAATACGAAAACAACACATGGTGAACTAAAAGATATTATTAGTAGTATTAAAAAATACTTATACTCTGGAAGCAGTTTTTCTTTATCATGTAAAATATCAAGACCAGATAAAAACACAAAAAAGGTTGCCCACCATTGAAACTGTGTAATTGACCCCCAAACTTCACTTGTGTTTTGTGGGAGTAAAAGAATAGTTAATGTAATACATAATAATCGATTATACTTATTTGCTATTAACCAGTCAAAGCGTGATGTTACAAAAAAAAATAGAAACAATGAATTTGTGATATGAGCTGTGTACTGCATAAAATAAGGAAGTGGAACGAATGTACCTAAAAATGAACAAACTTGTACCCATAAATATGTAAAAAATTGTGTAAAAAAATGGTAGTATCCAGCATATACCATAAAAATCGATTTATAACCATAATCGATTGCACGCTGCATAAATATTCGTGCATCTTCAGCCCATAGATATGGCACACTTATGATATTTGGGAATTTCAATAAAACGCATAATAATATAATAATGTAGCTAAATATAGAGCTATATCGATTTAAAATGCTTTTTATTACAAATGAGCGAGATTTATGTTGGTTACTTAGTTTATTTTTGTTAATAACACTCGATTGCTGAATACTCATATAGTATCTCCATTGAAGAAATAATATAATTGTGTTAAATATTTCATAAGTTATAATCCGCATTTAGAATTAATATATGATTTGCTAATTTTTCTAATATCATATATCCAGTTATTGCTTCCATACATTCAGCTGATTCATAACCTCTAGGGCAACGTTGAAACCAGTCATCGGTTGTTTCCATACACCCTTTACAAACAGGCGACACAATATTTATATTTTCAGGATATCCGTAATAATGAGCTGGGGTCGGTCCGAAAGGAACTATACATCGTGTTCCTAGTTGTGTGGCTGTGTGAACCAATCCACCTTCATTTGATATATGAGCTTGGGAGTTAGATAAAATTACCTTCACGTCCTCAAAGCTTGCATCACGGATAACTATGTCTGTACCAGGTATTTCTGGCTCATCTTTAAGCGCAAGCTGTACAATTTTAATTGTTGTATATTTTGCTTTGAATAAACTTACAAATTCAACATACCGATGCAATGGCCATATCTTTGTTTGGCGCATACCACCCATATCAACATCGGCACCACGACTTATTGTTATATATGAGTTATTTTTTAAACTATATGAATCTATAATGCTGCTACATTCATCTATTGTGATTCCGCTGCGCATAGAGGTCATATCGAACACGCCGCCACATGATAATTGAGTCCATCTATTTAACCCTAAGTATTTTGCACGAAAAATTATCACATTTCTTTGTGCTAGTATATTATCAGTAGAGGGGATGTTAGCTCTATTATATGCAATAATTCTATTTACATCATCGTATAATTTTAGTGATTTATTTTTTAGTCTGCTCATATTAAAATCTCGTACATTTATAAAATGATCCATATCTAATACGAGGTCAAACTGCTCGTTATTTTGAGTCATAACTGAGTAATGAACTTCTAATCCGATTGTATTTCCAAGAATGGTTACTGCATTTTCATAACTCAAAGTGAATAGGTAAATCATACAATTGTAGTTATTTAATAAACTATCAATTATCGCTTTATATACAATGAAGTCACCTAAACCTCCGCCAGCATAAATCGCAATATTAATTTTTGATGAATCTATATCGAGTCTAGCAAACAGACTTACTTCCTGCGCAGTTGAACCTATACCAAGTAGCTTTTTCAGTTTCTGCTTAAATCCATGTGGTAATCGTGCTTTTAGCCAAACGATAAATTTATGAAGCAATTAAAATCATCCTCTTTCTACTAAAAGCTGATGTAATAAGGGTATTGATATTATATGATCAAGTTCAAAGTGCCACCCTTTACCACTATTTTGTGTGGGGCGATTTACTATATTTTTTCTTGGTCTATAGTAATAATCCGGGTCTTCATATCCAATATTTATCTTGTAATCGCCTAAGGGTTTTAAATCAAAATTTGCTGTTGTAATATTGTCTTTTGCATAGCCAAGGTTGCGTACTATTGACAAAGCTTTGAGAAAAACCTCAGGTCCTGTCACGGCAGAACCAAAGTTCATAAATACACCACCGTCAAGATCGGAGACACTTTCGCAAAATATATAAAAATCATTGCCGCTTGCAATACCAATGGACCCAAAGTCAGCACTTGGGTGTTGATGAATTATATCTGTACCTATTGCGACATGAATCGTAACTGGAATATCAAGCTTATATGCAGTATGAAGTATTGACATTGAAAAATGAGGAAATCGTTCAATATTACTTTCTATATATTGTGCAACAGCTTTACCATATCCAGCGTCTTTTCCAATCTTAATTGCATCGTTCATCCACCCGCCGGTTTCTTCCCACATCCCAAATGAGCCATCATCAATTGCCATTGGGACATCCTCAGATGTTGCTCCAAGGAAAGCGAGTTCAAAATCATGTATGCTCACAGCACCATTCCCTGCAAGGTGTGTAATCCACCCTTGTTTTATTAAATCGATTACAAACAATGATAAACCGCATTTAATAACATGAGCACCCATAAACATAATTACAGGTTTGCTATTATTGCGTGCATAACGAATACAATCAATGAGTTTAATAAACTCATCAGTTGGTGAATAGTCAATATTCGTATCTAGCGGAATCAAGTCTTTAAGATATACTTGATTTTGTCGTCCGAAGGCAGATTTGGTAACAATTTTCGAAAAATCCATATAATTTCAATTATCCATTTTTTGATTTATTAACGATTGCTGTTGTTGAATATCCATCAATATATTCTACTAACTCAACTCGTTTAGAGTACTGCCGTCCTGGAACTTGCTCAAGAGTGTACTCTGCACCTTTTACAAGCACATCAGGTAAAATGTGGCTTAGTAACTCCTCGGGAGTATCTTCGCCAAATATGACAACAGCATCTACACTTTCTAATGCTGCTAAAACATACGCTCGGTCATTCTCACTGTTTATAGGTCTACTATCGCCTTTAAGCTTACGTACAGTTTCGTCTGTATTAATAGCCATTATTAAGATATCAGCACATTGTGATGCAGCATTAATAAGTGAAGTGTGACCTCTATGTAAAATATCAAAGCATCCATTCGCTACAGCTATCGTTTTATTTTCGCTTTTCCACTGTTCGACACGGCTAAATAACATATCCCAACTCATTATTTTTGATAAAGCTTTATCATTACGATTTGTTTGTAACTCTGCAGCCAATTCACCTTTACTAACGGTAGCAGTTCCGCTTTTTCCTACAGCAATACCAGCTGCAGTGTTAGCAATCTCGACAGCATTTTGTTTGTCTACTCCAGCTCCTAAAAGCGCAGCTAAAACTGCAACTACTGTATCACCAGCACCAGATACATCAAATACCTCACGAGCTATTGATCGAATATGGTATATTTTTTCTCCGTTATAAAGTGTCATTCCTTGTTCTGAACGAGTTACTAGTACATTCTCGATTGTGAATGATGAACTAATAATGGCTATATTATCGCTTATATCTTCATCAGTATTTTTTATTGATTTTCCAATCATTTCAGAAAATTCGCTGAAATTAGGAGCAATCCATGATGCACCATTGTATTTGTTCCAATTTTTTCCTTTAGGATCAATTATGAGCGGTATATTATACTTCTTACATGCACTAATGAGTGTTTTTGTTGTTTCTTCGTTACAAAAACCTTTATCATAATCGGATAAAATAGCAATATTACAATTTTCGAGAGCTGCATCAAGGCTCTCCAGTAATTTAGAAGTAGCTGGGAAAGGATAATTTTCATTAAAATCAAGTCGCGCAATTTGATGATTGTTATTTCCAACTATTCTTGTTTTGATAATAGTTTTATATGATTCATCATGTAAAAGAAAATTCGTATCAGTATGAGCATCATTAAGAAGATTGCTCAGTATCTTTCCTTCTGTATCATCGCCAATTATGCCGAATGATTTTACTTTACAACCAAGTCTACACAGGTTGTTTACTACATTTGCGGCTCCACCAGGTACACACCGCTCACCTTGCACATTAACAACCGGTACAGGTGCTTCTGGTGACAATCGTGTAATATCACCATAATAGTATTTATCTAACATAAAATCACCAGCTACAAGAACTGTGACATTATTAAGATTATCGAGTGCAGTCATTTATTATCCTCCAAAAAATTCAAACTCTAGCATTAAACAAATGGTGTGATATATCGGTAAGTGTAGTTCCTGAATTTTATAGGTTTCATCCTCCGGAGCATGTATAAGGTAATGACAATAATTATTAAACATTCCTCCGTTACGACCCGTTAATCCGATAGTTACTAATCCTTTTGCATCGGCAACCATTAATGCATTTATTAGGTTTCTAGAATTACCCGATGTTGATATAGCTAAAAAAATGTCTCCTTCATGACCCAAGCCATATACTTGCTGAGCAAATGAAACCTGTGGGTCAACATCATTGGCAAATGCAGTTGCTAATCCAATAAATCCAGTTAATGGGATTGCTGGTAATGCTCCTTCAAGCTTTTTTGCGAGTTCAGACCCATCATCTCCATACTTTTCTAACAGCATTGCTTCTATAGAAGGTTCTACCACCCTGTTACGGATAACAAATGATTTCATCAGTTCGCCAACAATATGTTCTGCGTCAGCTGCGCTGCCACCGTTACCAGCAACCAATATTTTTTTACCAGATGCGAAAGCATTGTATATACATTCTGTTGCTACAAGTATTTCCGATTTATTATCATTAAGGATTGGATATCGACTTACTAGATCATCGAGTATTGTAATACTATTCATAATGTTACCTTTAAAAATTAAATGATAAATGGTAAATCACATTATAATTGTTTTTTTTGACAAAGGCAAGAGTTTGCGAGCCTAAATACAAATAATAATGTATATTATATTAATATTAATGGTATTTTTAGTATTTCTTATCTACAGATTATCACCATATACTTCACATACCTCATCAACATTACCTAGACATTTAACTTCTCCCTTTTCTAAGAGGATAGCACGTGTGCACATTTCCTTAATAGTGCTAATACTGTGCGAAACTATGAGTACAGTTGCTCCATTCGATATCATGGCGTTGATGCGGTCTTCGCACTTTTTCCGAAACAAATAGTCTCCAACCCCTAAGACCTCATCTACTATGAGAATGTCAGGTTGTACACTTGTTGCAATTGAAAAGCCTAGTCTAGCACTCATTCCTGTTGAAAAATTTTTTAATGCAACATTTTCGAAGTCTTTTAGTTCAGCAAATTCGATAATTTCGTTATAAAGTTTATCCATAAATTTCGGAGAGTGTCCATACATTGCGCCATTCATGTATATGTTATCACGTGCAGAAAATTCTGGGCTAAAACCAGCACCAAGTTCAAGAAGAGGAGAAATTGCACCATTTATAACTACATACCCCTTTGTAGGTTTAAATACTCCAGCAATTATTCTTAATAATGTAGATTTACCAGCACCGTTTAGTCCCATGATGCCAAAAACCTCACCTTTTTTAACATCAAAGCTTATATTTCTTAATGCCCAAAATTCTTCATAAAAAAGTTGACGCTTTACTGCCTTTATTATGTATTCTTTTAGTCCAACGATTCTATCTTTACTAAGGTGAAACATCATTGATACATCATTCACTTCAATAGCAGATTCTACATTCATTTTTGTTATCCTCGTTTTTACATATATAGTATGTATTTTTCCTGCTGGTTCATGAAGACAAAAGTTCCTATACAAAGTGCAGCAAGTGCAAATCCTAAACAAACAATATTAGACCACAAATCGGGAACAGTACTATATAAAGCAACACTTCGAGCATAATCGACATAATGATACATTGGGTTAAAGCCAATTACAGGTACAACTTTCTCTGGTAGAATCGATACAGGATAGAATAGAGGGGTCAAATAAGTTAGTAATGTAATAAAAACACTGTACAAGTATGTTAGGTCGCGGAAAAAAACCGCCATGGAACTTAAGAGCATTGAAATCCCAAGTGAAAACACAAAGGTGTATATAATTGGGATTGGTAATAATAGCATTGTCCACGAAAAATTAGCTCCAGTAATTATAAAAACCAGTAAAAAAGCAAGAAATGAAAATAGTAAATTTAGTAGCGATGAGAACACCTTCGCCATGGGAAATATATACTTTGGAACATATATTTTTCTAATTATACTTTCGCTCGATAGAATTGACTGCATAGATTGAGTAGTAGATTCGCTAAAAAATCCAAATATGATTTGTCCTGACAATAAGTAAACTGGAAAATTATCGACTTGGTTTTTAAAAATAAATGAGAAAACCATTGTTATTACGAGCATTGTTAACAATGGGTTTAATAATGACCATAAAATACCTAATACACTCTTTCGATAACGCATAATGAAGTCACGCTTCACTAGGAGTTTAAGTAAATGCCTGTATCTTAGAAAAGTTGAAATTTGTTCTTTTACATAATTTCTTTTAAGGATTAAAACAAGAAGTATTCCTGTACTTATCGCAGCGGTGAGACTCAAAAAAAACACTTTTGGCACAAAAAGCATTAAGTTCTCACCTCTTGTACCTACAATGCTATCGGGTAGGTTTATTAGTGGAACAAAATAAATGACAGTCATCAACATTGTAAATATGGCTAATCGTTTTTTTGTTAATTGCACGTTGTTTAAATCCTCAAGTTGTTTTTCTTGTATAATAAATGACTATTCTTTATCTTCTGAGCGTTTTTTTGTAAATGAAACCTACTATTCGTGATGGAAGTAGTCTAATAGGAATGCGTAATATTAAGTTTCGAACGAATTCTAAATTGTTTAAAAAACCAATCTTTTTGAGTTGAGATTGCATTCGCCACTCAGAATTTATATATGATACACCTCGTCTTCGTCCATATGTCTTGTTATTGGTTCGAGCATCAACTAATATATCTGGATGATTTGCGCATATAACACCATTTTTTATCATGCGTATCCATAAATCGTAGTCTTCAAACAAGGGAAAATACCTATAATTACCAGCAGATATAACAAGGTCACGTTTTAACATGACTGTCATATGATTAAATGGGTTTCGTTTTTTAGCATATTTTACTATATCATTGTGAGATGTGGGTACTGTTCGTGAATACACTTTATTTGATTTCTGGTTGGTAAACTCGGAAATTTGTCCTCCCATTAAGCCAAGCTCAGGGTTTTCATTAATCATTTTTATTTGTTTTTCAAGTCTATCGCTACGAGAAATATCATCACTATCCATTATCGCTATCCACTCATGTTTTGCTTGTTTTATACCTTCTGCTCGCGCCGGACCTAAGGTCATGTTTTCTGGTAGTGATATTATACTTAAATCATGTTGAAAGTTCAAGTTAAGTATTATCTTATCCAATTCATTCGTTAATGGACCGTCTTTGACGATGATAAGTTCATCAGGTAAGACTGTCTGATTAAGTATGCTTTCAATGCATTGTGCGAAATGCTGGGGGTTTTCTTTTTCGTAAACACATATGAGAAGAGAAAACTTAATCATGTTGCTGCTAATTCCTTTATTCTGAATTATCCTACAAACACCTCTGCTAGCTTTATCGTCAGTCCTTCTAGAGTATGTACCTGTATTTCGTCAGTTTCGGTGTATACGTTTATAATGTATCTTCCGTTTTCGAGTATATGGGTCTGTACTGTCTTTTCTACCGGGTCTACTATCCAATATTCATTTACTCCGTAGCGTAGGTAGAGATGAAACTTTACTACTCGGTCGTTCCTTTCGCTTGTTGGTGATAAAATTTCCACCACCATGTCAGGGGCACCGTTACAGCTTTTTCCATCAAGTTTGGTTTCGTCGCATACTACTATTATATCAGGTTGGACAACGGTGTCATCTTCGGAATCGTGGTTTAGACGGACATCGAAAGGTGCCGAGAAGACTTTGTAGGTTTTGCCTTTTAAAAAATTATATAGCTGATTACTTATGCCCATTGATATTGATTGATGTTCTTGTGATGGTCCTGGTGCCATGGCATATGGGATACCGTCAATTAGTTCCCAGCGTTTACCATCGTCCCATGAATAGTAGTCACTATATGATAATTTATCCATTTTATACCTAATTATTCAACAACCATTTCAATTTCGTCTCTGCTTAGGAAGCCTCCGCATTGAGGTGGAGCTCATAGGGGATAGAAGCGAAAAACCCTCGCAGTATATCCAGCATAATCTCGAGCTTCCCTTCTTCAAGACTATCTACAGGTATTCCACAAATGTCAGCATATTCTTCTATCATTGTAATATCAGTTAGGTTATTGAGCTGTGAAAAAACTGATGTCTTTGTGAAAGTGTACTTAGTCATATTTCAGCGAGCTATGAGCTTACAACAAAGGCTGGAATAAATCGTCTAATGTAATTTCTGATTGAATTTCGTTTCTATATGCATTGTGGACGAGTCCGCTTGATGTGATCATTGTTAGGTGGATTGCTTTTTTTGTTGCGGTTTCTTGTAGAAAAACTGTCTTTTTTCGCTCGAAATCAGCGAGGTCTTTTTCAGTAAGTTCGTATGGTTGGACTGTAAATTTGCACTCACAAAGATTTATTACATCATCCTTACGGTCAATAACCAAATCAATTTGTGCTCCACTGGAGACTCCTCTTTGTCCGATGCTCCTAAAAACATATGTTTCAGATAATACCCCTGATATTCCTAGTTTTTGTTTGATTTGTTGGCTGTGAGCAATAGAAAGCCTTTCGAATGCGTAACCGCACCAAGTCCTATGTGCTGGGTACGATAAATAATTGGTCCAGAATCGTGGGTCATTTCCCTTTTGCGTTTCTATGTATTTAAAATAGAATAGGGTATAGAAATCGACTAGTTTGTAGTAATCGCCATTTCTCTTTTTCGAAATGTCAAAACTCCGACCAATCAGACCGCATGCAACCATTTCCTCTAACACTTTGGTCAAGCCGCCACCGTCAGAAACTCCACTGGCTTGGGATAATTCCTTTCGAGTCATTCCTGTGTTATTTTTTGCGAGCGTTTTAGCAATGCTTATATGGTTATCTGCGTGACGGAATAGGGAATTATATAAGCGGTTGAATTCGTTTTCTAATTTTGCGTTGTTTTCAAATAAAAGCATATCTATATTTTGGTTTAGCCCATACATTTTATTCATTGCATCCATATAGAATGGAATACCTCCAAGTATCATATAAGCCTCAGCCATTTGGTGCCTAGTCATAGCGATTCCGCGGCTTCTATAGAATGCTTCGCATTCGTATAAATAATATGGTTCAACAACTATATTTTCTGTTAACCTATTATGTAGACCTCCGTAACTGTTCATCAAATTCTTTATTATCCATGAAGCGGCTGATCCGCAAACAATAAGGAGGATATCTTTTCTCCTAGATGCATAGGAGTTCCAGAAGTGTTCTAAAGCGGGTAAAAAATTCGATTTTGGTGTATCGAGCCATGGCATTTCGTCAATGAACAATACTTTTCGAGCAAGGGTAATGTCTTTTTCGAGTTGCTCTTCCAACAAGATGAATGCGTCAAACCAGTTTTTTGGCTCTGGAATGTCAGATTGGAAGTGTTTTTTTAGCGCGCTGTGAAACACGCGAAGCTGATCCTTTGTTTTTCCATCAGAAACTCCTGTAACGGAAAATGTAAACTTATTATGAAAATGCTCTACAACAAGATAGGTCTTCCCAACTCTGCGTCGTCCGTATATGGCTACAAACTCAGGTTTGTCCGAGTTTTCGCATCGTCGCAATATTTCCCGCTCTCGTTCTCTACCGATTATTTCCATTTTTTTCAACCCTTTGTTGTTTAATTATAGCTCGCTGCGAAAGCTGCTAGTTGTATTTATTCAGCGAGATATAATGTTATTGTACATGATATTTGTAAGTAATACAAGGGTTTATCGGAAAAATATAGTATTATACCTCGCTGTGAAAGGTGTTTTAGGCTGCGTTTCAGCGAGCTATAATTAATACTCCCATGCGCGGTGTTTCACCGAGAGGGGTCCTAGTAGGCGGTTTATTGTGCCTAATACTAGCCTTACTATCGTTAGCAATACCGAACAGATAAATAGTGGTAGAAAGTTTCGTATAAATGCAAAGAATCTTATAATAATCGATGATGAATATCTATAAGTCCTAATTGCCTCGTTGATGACTGGTAGTAGGGCTTTTCTGTTGTCTGGCCCGCAGAGGCAATATCTGCTGATGCTGAAGAATGATTCTTTTATTAAACGATTTATTAAAGCTTTTCCATGAAATTCATCGATATATGCGTCCACATCCGCTGCCACCAGCGCATTTACATCTCTGAGTCTACGTACAGCAGCTGTTTGGGTAACGCTTCCCACCCTTTTGTAATAGTAGCCGTAAAAGGGTTCATCGACAAAGGTAATAGTTTTCGCGGCTGTTAGTAGTCTTGGAGTCCATTCCATATCTTCGCAGACGATTCCGCGCACGAAGTATAGTTCATTTTCCAAGAGAAATTCGCGTCTTGATATATATCGCCAGACATACCACACGCTATCGTGGATGCGGGAGTAGATGGCTAGTCTGGCTTCGTCGGCGCTTTTGATTTTCGGGAATGTGTATTTTGGTAAGATTCGTCTACCCTTTTCCTGCATTATGACGTATTTTCCCATTAATACGTCTGGTTTATCATTTTCCAGGTGTTTTCGGATTTCATCGAATCCTTTAGTGATTAGTATGTCATCGCTGTCGAGAAAGACTATATATTGTCCGCTGGCTGTATCGATTCCTGTGTTGCGAGCGGCGGATAGTCCTTGGTTTTCTTGGTTTATGATGATGGCATGGGGGTTTTTGTCGAAATATTGTTTGCATATTTCCAAAGATTTATCTGTGCTGCCATCGTTAATGATGATTATTTGTATGTTTTCCAAGTTATTTTTCAGCAGCTGCTCCAATCGGGAGGAAAGGAAACTCTCAGAATTGTATACGGGTATTATTATGCTAATGAGGTAGCTGCTGTTGTTGCTCGCTGCTTCGTTCATTTTCATATCCCCTGTATTACTTTTACTGCTGTGTATTACTAATAGTATAATGAGAATTATGTTGAAAAGCAAGGATAGATATAAAATTAGTTATTTGTACATTAGTTGTCCGTTGCTGGACACCACGAATGTCATTCACTTATTGAATCGGAAGCCCATACATTTTTATTAACTAGCATTCCTGCGAAGACCCATAGGAGCTGGCTAGTTATGGGTAGACTTATGTTGAAGAATCCTTGGGTGAGATAGCCTATGAATGCTGCTAGAACGACTGTTAAAAGTGGGTTTTTGAATGCTTTGGGTATCGCTTTGATTGCTACGGTGATAATGAAGAATAAATAGCTCAGTAAACCGAGTATGCCTTGGCATATGAGCAGTTGGAGGTATTCGTTGTGTGCTTTGTCATAGGGTTCGTCGTATGTCCACTGTGCTTCGATGGGGAAGACGAAGAGGAAGGTGTCGGGTCCTGATCCAAATATTGGGTTTTGTGAATATATGGACATTGCCTGTCGCCATACGAATATACGGTTTGTGCCAAATTCATCTTTAATATTACCGTGGAGGATTTCTCGTACTTCGTATATGATGCCGCCTGGGTTAGGGTCATCCGCTGGGCGGCGACCTAGAATTTCTGCCCCACCTAGTCCTGCTAATATTATCAGCACAATTAGTGCAAGTCCGATTTTCCATCTGGGAGCAGCGTCTTTATCTCGCTCTTTACCCTTTATGTCAAGGAGAATCCCCGCTGCTGCCATTACCACAATCGCAATGGCAAAGGGGAGTAGACTGTTTACTGTCTTAATGTGTATTATATTCACGTCAAAGAGAAGCTTCTGGAGGGAGTACAGGCTTATCCACGAGGCTGCCAGGGTAAGGGTTTTTCCCATGGTTTTTGTGCTTTCGATGATATATGGTATCATGAATATCATAGCTGCCAGTACACCCACTCGCCCAGAATCGGCATCTGCCAAGTCCATGAGCCAGAAGTTCAGGCTACTGGCTGCTAGCCAGAGGTATTTCCAATTACTGTTCGATTTTATATATAAAAATCCGCATAATATTACTGCGGCGCAGACATATGTGGATACGATATTTGTGTTTCCCAGCGTGGAGCGAAATACCAAGTCATAGTAGTTTTCTTTATGGTATTCGGGGATGTGATTGGGCCAGAGTTTTAGAAAGTCCATTCCATAAAATTGTAGGATTCCGATTCCGGCGACTATAATTGCTGCTATACCAAAGAAGATGAATTGTTTTTCACTGGGTTTATACCAGCGTCCGACGATGAAAAATATGGCTATATACATAAGTTGGGTAACAATGCCGTCATATCGTTCGTTTAGTCCGATTTTCCAATCCACTGGTAGACCTCTTATGTCTATCATTTTTTTATATGGTGATATGATGGCGGATATTATGGCTAGTAGCCCAAAGGCAAGTATAGCCCATTCTGCTAGGTTTGGTTTTTCTCTAATGACTAGTCTTGGTTTGTTGAAAATTCTACTCAGCCATATGACAGCAACGGCGATGAGGACAATTATCATATAAACGATGAAAAATACGAATTTATGCCAGGTTAGACGAAAATAACGGTCGCTGTTTAGGTAGAGGGGTTGGAGGCAAAATATCATAAAGACTAGCGTTGCTGCTAATCTGTTTTGCCATTTATCCACCTGGGAGTACATCGCAACCATTCTACGCTCAGAAAGGTCAGTAGTTGTTCTTTTCGCCATTCCTAACTCCTAACTCCTCATTCCTAATTCACAACGCCGTTTCCTTGTCTTTGTCAACGCCTTCTGTGCTGGAGGGTTTGAATAGGACTTTTAAGGTTTGTAATATCAGTCTGCAGTCTTGCCAAATTGTGAATCGTTCTATATACATTATGTCCATGAGCAGCTTTTCATCGGGGGCTGTGTTGTATCTGCCGTGGATTTGAGCAAAGCCTGTTAAGCCTGCTTTCACCTTTGTTCTCAGGGAAAAGTTGGGGTAAATTTCCTCGTATTGTTTTGCGATTTCCGGTCGTTCGGGGCGGGGACCAACCAGGGACATGCTTCCCGCTAAGACGTTGAAAAGCTGGGGGAGTTCGTCTATTCTTGTTTTGCGTATGAATCTGCCTATGGGGGTGATTCTGTCATCGTCCTTTGTGGTGAGCCTGGGGATGCCATCGTCTTCTGCATCTGTGCGCATGGAGCGAAATTTGTATAAAGTGAAGAGTTTTCCACCTTTGGTTACCCGAACTTGCTTATAGATGCCCTTTTGTCTGTCATAAAGAACGATGAGTAGCCATGTGATGAGCATGATTGGGCTCAGTAGCACAATGGCAAAGAGGGATATAAAAATGTCCATGCAGCGTTTCATGAATCTCGTTCCCATGTCTGGTTCGGAGCTTTTTGGCAGATATAGCGGGATGTCTGATATCCATGCTATTTCCGCTGTATTTATCATGATATCGGAAAATGCTGGCATGATGTATGATCTTTTATTGTGTAAAAAGCAATGCTCCATTAGGATACTTCTGCTTTTTTCATTTATCTCCATAAATATCACGCAGTCGGAGCTTTCTATGATGCTTTTTATTGTTTCTATTGCTTCGTCTTGGGATATAACATTGGATATTTCAAACTTTTTATGGTTTCTTTCCACAATTTTCTGAAAAATATTAGCTTTTTCTCCATCTCCGTATATTATGATGGCTTTTTGCACAGGGTTGAGGTGGTAGTATAGCTTGTCTATTAGCAGCGTCAATGGTATGAGGATGATTATTTGCGCTGTGAGCACTGCGAGAAAACCGAAAATTGACAAAAGGCTACTTTGCACCAGGCTGAGTATCAGGTATTGGAGGGTGTTGGTCACTGCAAGGCAGAGTATCCATGATAGGATTATTTCCGTTGGGTTTAAGCTTCCAATCATGAATGCTTGATAGATCCTGCATAGAAAGTATAGGTATGCAGCATATAAAATAATAATTATATAGTTGCCCCAATAATAGAAAAGCGTATGTTCGTAAAAGATAATTTGTCCGATGAAATAGATGCTCAGGACTATACAAAATAGTAGGGTTTTTGCGAAAAACAGCAATATGTCGCCCATTTTTCGTATCATGGGTGATTCCTCTTTTCGACTGCGAGTTATGTAAAAAGAGTATACGTTGTTTACATTATTTCGTCAAGATAAATGGATTAATTCCCCTCAAAGGAGGGGAATTAATGATATTTAGTTTCTAACTCCTCACTCCTAACTCCTCACTCCTAATTCAGTACGACCTTCTTCCGTCGTACATTCTGAATATCAGGACTATGCTTTGTTCGCGGGTTACTTGGGATTTTGGGGCGAAGGTGTTTTCGGCTACGCCGCTCATGATGCCGGCTGCGTGGACTTGACCCACTGCGGTGAGTGCCCAGATGGAGATTTGGCTATGGTCTGCAAAGAGCATATCTCGCTGGGGTAGATCCCAACCCAGTTCTGTGGCTAGGCGGACTATGATTACCGCTGCTTCTTCTCTGGTGAGAAGTCCATCAGGGTTGAATCTGTTTCCTCCCACTCCGTTTACAAAGCCCATGGCTGCTGCTTTCTGCACATAGACATCTGAGGTATCGCTAAACTCTGCTCGCTCCGTTATTTCTCGAGCATTGAGGGTTTCATATAAGGTTACCACGAGTGCGCTGAATTCGGCTCGGGTGATGTCCGCTGTGTAATTACTTCTCAGTTGTGTGGGTACTAGACCTGTGGCTATTGCCAGTTCTATCATGGATGTTGCCCAAGGGCTGCTGCCATATGCTGAGCCGCTGCCAACACCGCTTCCAGTACCGCCGCCAACACCGCCTGTGGAGCCTGATATATTCCAAGTGGCTGTGATTGTCACATTATGGCTGGGCATTACGAATGTTGTCGTTGCGTTATTGCGATTTGCCAGAGAAACACCGCTGCTGCTTGTCCAGCCTGAGAAAGTATAATTACTACGGCTTCCAGCGTGGACTGTGACAATCTGACCTGGGGAGTAACGTCCTGCTCCCGTTTGGGCGGCGTAACTTCCACTAATTGTCAATGTGTATGTGCCAGTAGTGCTTTGACTTTGGCTCCCCACTGCTAGGTAGAATACATCAGAGGATACATCTCCTATGATGAGTCTCAGGGGGTGAGCTCCTATTGGTGTGGAGCTTGATATTGATATGGCAACGCTGGTGCTGTTCCCGCTGGTTTGTGTCGTATTGAGGGTTATGCCCGAGACATAGTTGATATTGTCAAGGCTTATGGTGCTTCCTGTGGGGATGTTCGTCGTTGTTGCGTTGAAAGTGGCTTCTCCCCATGTTCCAGAAGCCAATGTTCCATTTTGGCTGCCCATCGTTAGTCTTCTATTGGTATTGTTCCAATAGACTGTTACCTGCCTGGCTGTGTTTGTTACTTCGTATATGCCGAAGTTGGCGATGCTCACGTTTACTGTCCCTTCGGCGGTTACATTTGATAGGGCAATGGTATATGTGTTACCTGAGCCTGTTAGCTCGCCTTTCACCACGGCTCCCCTGGAATTGGTTATTGTGATATGTCCTGCTGTCAGTCCTGTTACCCATTGGCTGAAGTTAAGGCGTATTCCTGTGCTATTGGTGTTTCCGCTGCTTCCTCCAATTTCGTTTGCTGTGAATGTAACTTCCTGGGATGTGGCTTGCCAATTCACAGTGAGGCTAACATCAAAGCTGGGCATCACAAAGACTCCACTGGGATTATACTGGTCGGCAAAGCTGACTGAGCTTGATGAGGTCCAGCCGTTAAAGCTGTAATTTGCTCGTGTTCCCGCTTGGACTGTCACCAGTGAGCCTGGGGAATACCGTCCGCTTCCTGTTCCTGATGCATAACTTCCGCTGATGGAAACTGTATATGTGGAGGCAGTTCCGCTGCTTCCTGGTCTTCCCACGGTGAGTTCAAAATTATTTGATGTCAAGCCGTTAATGGTCAGGGAGAGGGGATGCTGTCCACGAAGAGTCCCATTGGTTGTCCTGATGGTTATAATGGTGCTGTTTCCAGTTGTGTATGCTGAGTCTAAGGTGATTCCGGGGTGATTGTCTAAGTTATTTAGTTGAATAAAGGAACCGTTTGCAATGTTTTCCGTTGTCACTGTGTATGTGACATAGCCGAATGTTCCTTCTTCCAGATAACCATTTTGTGCTCCCACCTGGATTCTTCTACCGCTGGCATCTCTGAATACTTGCACTATCTGCGGATTATTACTCACCGCATAGCTGCCGAAATTGGCTATGGAGATGCTCACTGTACCTTGCGTCGTTACGTTTGTAAGGGCAAGGGTGTATGTATTTCCAGAGCCTGAGAGAGTTCCCTTTGTGGCCGATCCGCTTCCATTTGTGATATTTATATGACTGGCAGTTAAACCTGTCACTGGTCGGTCAAAGACAAGGCGTATGGCTGTGCTGTTGAGGTTGCCGCTCACACCGCCTATTTGCTCAGCGGTGTATATGACATGGTCTGTTATGGCAACACCCCAATTCGCTGTAACTGTGACATTGCCATTGGGCATGAGGAATATTGTGGTGGGGCTGTTGGGGTCTTCAAACTCCAGCCCTCCTGCTACTCCACCAGAGGCTGTCCAGCCGCTGAAGCTGTATCCATCTCGTATACCAGCAGATATTGAGACTGCTTCTCCTGGGGAATATATTCCAGCTCCGGTACTAGTGGCTGCGCTACCGGTTACTGTCACTGTATATGTGGTCAAAGGAGGTGTTACACCTTGGCTGGGGTCAATCACCAAATGAAATACATTTGATCTTATTCCATATATACTCAAGCGTAGGGGATGGGTTCCTGGGGGAGTGGTCGCTGTGGTTCGTATAGTTATATAGGTTGTGTTGCCCACCGTCACCGCTGTGTCCATGGTGATACCTGTGACAGAGTTCAAATTCATGAGGCTAATGGCGCTACCCACTGGTATTCCTGTGGTTGTTACAGTATATCTAACGGAGCCAGCGATGCCTGTTCTCAGTAGTCCGTTTTGGGCGCCCACCACTATGCTCATGCCACTGGTGTTTTTATAAACCCTTACATGAACGGGATTGGAGGGCAGTCCTGTGACTGTGAAGGCTCCGAGGTTTTTAATACTCACATGGACATCGCCTTCTGCCACCACATTGGATAGGGCAATTGTATAGACTCTTCCGGAGCCTGAGAGGCTTCCTTTCACCACAGCACCTGTGTCGTTCACTATAACAATGTCGTCGGCTGTGAGTCCTAAGCCCGTTATGGATCTATTAAATGTAATTTCTATACCTGTGCTATCAGCCACTCCTGAGGCTCCGCCCACTTGTACTGCTTCAAAGGTGATGCTCTCTGGGGGTACGGTGATGTCTGTGACGGTGACATGGGCGGATTTTCCTGCAAAGTTTCCATTTGGTCCTGCAACAGCACGGATTCGGACTTCATAGGTTCCTGGAGGTCCCACAAAGGTTGTTTGGTTGGAGCATGTTACCCATGGTATCGGTGGGCTTGGTTGGGGGTCAACATATGCTCTATATTCCATCGCTCCTGTTGTTCCGCTGATTCTCGCACTCATTCCTGCTGAAGTTGGTGGTACACCCACCAGGTTAGTTGGTGCTTCCGGTCTTTCCAGAGAGAGAATCTGTGGGTCGCTGTCTCGGGTGAGAACACCGTCACCTTTTCTGATGATATGTATTATTTCATCCATCCACGTTGGGTCGATGACAAGCTCTGTAAGATTGGTAAATACAGTACTGCCGCCCACTAGTTGCTCCACATCGTTTATTTTTATGGTGTAACTGGCAGTATCTTCAAAGTTTGTGAGTTTTTCTTCTATATAATCGATTATGACTTCAGGGGTGGGTTCTGGGTCTGCCGTCCACTCGGGTATTGTGATGAGGGTGGGATTACTCTTGAAGTTTCCGTTGATTCCACCCACAGCCCTTATCCGCACTTCGTAATCGCCAGGTAGTAAGTCCGTTTCAGGGAATTGGCAGACAGTCCATACATCGGGACCGCTGGATAGTTTGTATTCCATTGTGGTATCCGTTGATAAAAGCTGACCCAATCCTGCATATACACTGGGGGCTTCCGCTGTAATGTTTGGTGCTGCTGGTCTTGCTGGTATGCGAAGGAATTGTGAGTCACTGTCTATGGATGTGCTTCCGTCGCCCCTTTTGATTATGCTGATTTGTGTTCCCATCCATGCTTCGTTGATGGCTAACCAGCCACTTCCTGCAACACCTGATGCAATTAGGGATTGAGAAGCATAGTTAATCCTATATGCTGCGCCGAAATCCAGGTTTATTAGCCTTTCATTGATGAAATCAATCATGGCGAGGGGAGTGGGTTCTGGAGAGCCGTCCTGTCTTGGGATTGCCACCTCCAATGGGAGGCTGGCGAAAATTGATAGAGTGTTGCTGGCTTTTCTTCTCACCAGATAAGGTCCGATTTCTCCTTCCACCATTGATGGGTCGATATAATCCATCCAATCATCGGCTAATATGGGACTGCCGCCGTCTATGATGACTTCCAGATCTTCGTCCTTTGATTTAAATTCCATACCCGCTTCCATTCCAGTGATTTCGCCAATGGTGCCTGCAATGGTGGCGGGGGGAACGCCTATAACATCCGTTGCCAGTGGAGTTGCTTGTCTGGCTTTTATCCATACCATTTGGGGATGGCTGTCTCCTGTTGTCTGCCAATTTCCTGTGCCGACTTTGATTAGCTCAATGGTAGTATCGAACCATGCTTCTTTAATGTCTACTTCGCCATCAGCATTAAACACCACCGCTTCGCCATTTATCATGTATTCCGCTGTGGGAACGAGGTTGTATAGGGTTTCTTTTTCGTAATTAATAAGCGAGGATGGAGTGGCTTCCAAGGGTCCTGGGCGTTGTGGAACTTTTAACAAAGGTGTTGCTGACAGACTTCTAAAGTTTCCATCTGGGTCTGGATTTGCTCTATATCGAACATGGTAATTATCATCGGGAATAACGTTTAATGTTTCAACATTTGTACAGGCAATCCAAGTATCAGCTCCTGGAGGGTCGAGGCTATATTCCATTTGATCCGTTGTTCCTAGGATTTTTCCGTCTTTACCTGCTATTCTATCGGGCATGATTCCCGTTAAGCCTGTTGGTGGGGCTGGTCTCTTGGGAATAGTCAAGAGCTGAGCTGCGCTATCCCATATATTAGCAATGGCAGGAAATATGACGGTTTCGCCCTTCATGACAATTTCCAAGTCAATGTCTGTTGTCCAGGCTCCTATCAAGTCAAAAAGGTCGATTTCTGATATGCCAGTAAAATTAGCAAATCCAACTATGGGAACACCGCTAATGCTGATGGTATATGTCTCGTCTGGATTAAAGCCAATTAGTTTTTCTTCGATATAGTCTATTTGAATTTTTGGTGTGTCCTGGATTTTTGGCAAGACTTCAAAGCTAAGGTTGATGCTTTTGCTAATTTCCACCAGGGTTACCGTTGCGAAGTATCTACCCACGGGTAGCCCAAGAGCTGGAGCGATGGTGAAGCTTGTGTTGCCACCTCTAGGAATGCCCCAGAGAGAGGGAGGTACTGGACGCTCGAACATTTGGTCATCGCCTGTGATGACGTATGTAAGTGTCGGTACTATGGTTCTAGTGGTGTTAGATGCCCTGATGTTGCGGGGTCTTTGCGCTTCATAGCCATATGTGGCAGAGCTGAAATCCCAAGCCCAAGGATTGCTTGCATAGGTGGCAAAGCTGAAGTTTCTATCCCAGGGGTCAAGGAACTGCCCGGAAACTTGATATGGTAATACGGTGATTATAACTTCACGAGATTGGATAATTTCATTTGGTGCTAATTGACTTATTTCGCAATAATAAATATATGGACTTCCGCTTAAGGGTAGACTTGCTGCTGTAATCGGAAGCGAATAGTTGTTTAGTATTGGTCCACCGATAGGAATAGGGATTCCGTCATCATTTCTGTACCATTGGTAATAAACATCATGCAACGATGTTGTAGAATGCTCAACAGATATGATTGTTCCAGTGTTTTCCATTAGAGTTCTGTTTGCAGGTTGACGGTTTTGGGGAATAGCTAAATCGCCTGAACCAGTTACATATGATCTTGATAATACGACAGTATCGGCAGTATTACTTACAACTGTTGCTGAAGCTCCATTTATATAAACAGTAGATGATGTGAGAGCTGTATTGAATACAAATAAACTTTTTGCATTAATCGTAACTTCCACTGTATAATTTGTAGCAGCAAATGAATTACCAACAACACCGAGCCAATTTACATCCACAACCTCAATTCCCTTTGTGTTGCTAGTCACAGCAATGCTTGGTGGTTCGCTTGTTCGTGGTGGGGTCAGGTAGATGTTAATTGTGTTGATTGTTGTATCTGGGATTTCGGGTACATTTACCAACATGGGATAATCGTCTGGACCTGGACTAGTCACAAAACTCCAAGTATCAGGAGCTGTGGGGGTGAATATAAAGCCTGGATAGCTGCTGAGGTTATTGATAGCGGTGCCGTTGATGCGATTGACTCCGTTGTATGTGCCAATGCCGCCGCCCACACCTTGCTTCCTCATGGAGGTGCTACCCTCGTCAATAGGTTGCCCACCAAGACGCTGGTCTTTATCGCCATACCAATATGCTGCATAATCGATTTTTCCATCGTTGGTTCCGCATATGCCACCAAAGCCTGTATCAACACCGCTGATGGTGATTTCACCTATATTATATACACGATTTATTAATCCACCTTCATAGTTATATCCAACGATGCCACCCACGCTTTTCCTGGTGGAGTTGATGGTTCCTGTATTGTAGCAGTTTTCCACAACACCGCCGTATCTATTGTCTCCGACGATTCCGCCAGCTCCGCTGAGGCTGTTGCCATCAAAACCTGTTACTTGACCTTCGTTATAACATTCTTGAATAATACCGTAGTTTTCGCCGCAAATACCGCCAACGCCGCGACTGTTTTGACCAGATACTTCCTGCATGGTCCTGCGAGCTATGACGGAGCTATATAATATACTTCCGTAGTTTCTACCGACGACTCCTCCCACGGAGTAAGTTGGTACTGTTGGGGGTCCTGTGGTGACATATACAAATGGGTCTACTAGCCTGACATGCTCCACGATGGCTGGGTGATCATATCTATTTGGCATAGAAGGTGCATCGGGTCTACCAACAACCCCAAAGAGTCCAATGTGAATGTTTTGGGTTGCTGATGGATCGATGCGCAAATCGTATATGGCATAAACTTTGTCATCATACATACCGGAGAATGTTCCCAAAAAAGGTCTAGCTACTGTTCCTATGGGAGTCCATTGTTTGTCCGCTAGATATATATTCGATGTGAGGTATATTATCTTTCCCTCGAAGGTTGCTGTGCCATTGTTCACCAATCTAGCTAGACCTGCTAGTTGCTCTGCGGAGTTTATATAATACTGATGAACTACAGAAACAGAACCAGTTAGATTCTCGGGTCCTATTGGTACACTGGCATTGGGTACGTCGTACCAACTGGTGTCCGCTATGTCTATCCAATTGGTAAAGCCTGGGGAAGCTGATGCCTCCGTTTTATTTCCAATGGGTAAAAATAGCATTATAGTTGCGCATAGCAAGAGAAGTGTTGCTAGTATTTTTTTATATATGCTTGTTCTGGTCATTCTATATGTCCTCCAGTAGGGATTTGGAATTAGGAATGAGGAGTGAGGAGTTAGGAGTTGGAATTAGGAGTTAGGAGTTAGGAGTGAGGAGTTAGGAGTTAGGAGTTAGGAGTTAGGAGTTAGGAGTTGGTATTCTTGGGTTTATGGTGCGTGTCAGGAGTCAGGAGTACCACATCTTTTTACTCCATTACGTTTGTGAAGCGGTAGAGGATTACTGATAGTTCGGCGCGGCTTAGGTTGCCTTGGGGGACGAAGGTGTTTACTGTTCTTCCATCTATAATCCCTGCTCTATATAGGTTGATAACCGCACTGCGGACTGCTTGGTCTATTGACCATTCATCGACGAAATTTGGTTGTGCCCTTGTTATGGGATATTTCATATTGTTTGCGCTCACCAGGCGAGAGAGAAGCTGTGCCATGTCTTGCCTTGTTATGAGGCTGTCTGCATTTATTACCCCTCCCACGGGGACGATGCCATTTTGCCGAGCCCATTCAAGTGCCGCGCTGCGTCCGCTGAGTCCTCGACCATCTGAGGATATCATTCCTGGTCTTCCGGAGAGGCGGTAGAGGGCATCGATGGCTTCACCTTGGGTAGCTGAGGAGTTAGGCCTAAATAGCCTGGGGTCTGATGCATTGGAGGTGACCCAGCCCCGTTCGGCGACATATGAAACTTCCATATAGAACCAGTCTCCCACGCGCACATCGTCAAACATTTGCGCTCCAATGGGGGATTGGGGAATTGCTGTGCTACTGGATGCCTCAATGGTGAAAGTGGCACTTATTGTTACCAAATCGCTAAAATAGACATTTAGTGTATATGAGCCGCTTCCCAGTGAGTCTAAATAGCCGTTTACAAGGGTGACCATTGTGTAGGCTCCTATGCGTTCCACTGTATAATGCCCATCTTTTACTAGTGTTCTTTCATCAAGGCTCACATGGCTGAAGAGTTGAAAATCTCTCCTCGTTATATGGGAAAAATCCACATCCGAGCCTTGCTGGTATCTATTTCCATATGTGAAGTAATGGCTTGGTGTTGGTATAACCACCGCTCCGCTGGATGAGCCACTGGAGACTCCTGTATATGTGAAAAATGCTGTTACTGTGGTGGCGGTCATGGGCATTGTGAACATGGTAGTTGGATTGCTGGCATCTTTGATTTCGCCACCATTTGTGGAGCTCCAACCAGCGAATATATAGCCCGGATCCGGGTGGGCTCTGATTTCCAAGGTTTCTTCCACGGATTTGTCAACCACAATTGATGCTGTGGGTGATTGACTATTTGCTATGCTGATTCTCCCACCGGGATTTGCTCTAATGGTGAGTACTTTGGGGTCATAGGGCAGTACTCGTATGGTAAAGATTGTTCTATATGTTTCAAGGGTTCCGCCCGTGAGACTGTCTACCCATTTTCCGTTATATACGGTGGCTACCATTCGTAAAAAGCCTGTGCGCTGGGCTACTAACATTCCGCTAACAGGGTCGATATATGCCGCTGTTTCGCCGCTATCGTCTTCGCTTATGGACCAATGAATCGGTCTATCCTGGGGGACAACTGTACCAGTAAGGAGTAGAGGAACACCTGCATGGGCGGTTTGTGGGATGTTTTGAATGGCGATTACCGGTTCAAAGCTAACCACGCTGATGGTGAAAAATTGTGTGTAATCGGCATCGGCTATATCAGCACCATAACCCCACTGGGCATCGGATCTGCCTTTTAGTATGGTTGCTTCCACAACCACCATTCCCATTTCGATGGCAGGCACGCTCAATTCGCCAGTCATGGTAATAACGGCACCGCTGATTGTGGAAAGATCTTCCAGTATACGCCAGCCTGTAATTTCCTTGTTGGTGGCGTTCTGGGGTAGCACGGTGGCTAGTTCAGATAGGTTGATTGTTCCGCCCATTGGGAGCGAGGGAACAGCAGGGTCTAAGGCTATGCTTGTCACGGGTACAAAAACAGAGGGGTCGTAGGGGTTTGCTGTGACGATAACTGTGGTTTCTGTGCTTGTAATTTCTCCAAACTCCGTTTTTGCTGTGACCGTAATCGTTGCTGTTCCAGGGGATACGCCAACGATGATGGCGTTATGTGGCTCCAAGGGGTCGATGATGTCCACGTATGCAATGCTGGTGTTGCTACTTTTCCATATTAATGTTGGAGCTGGAGCGGTATTGTTGGGATGGACAATGGCTGTCAAGGTATCAAAGGGAAGTCCAGAGTCCACTCCACCTTCCGTTTCCAATATCAAGGTCATGCGGCTTTTATTTAGTGCTACTGCAGTAATGGGAATGATGCGGTCTATAACATGGACTCGGCGAGATGCGAACCTGCTGCCATCTGCCGTTGTCACTGTGATTATCGTTTCGCCTTCGCTAATGCCGTGGACAACTCCAGTGCTGGAAACGGTGGCTATATCAGGGTCTTTACTGCTCCATATGACTTCCTGACTGGCGTTTTGGGGATAGACTGTGGCTCGAAGCTGTATTGTGCTACCCTTTGACAAGGTTGTAACCACTGGTGTGTAAGGGTTGTCAGGGGTGGAGGGAGCAATCAAAACATAGACATTATTTGCGATTGCTTTATAACCCCGCCAATTTGTTGATGGCGGTAGAGGCCAGCCTGTGGAGCTAACATTGGGATAAAAATCAAAATAAATGACAAACTCCCTATCAACGCTCTCAAAAATCCGAGCATTGTTATTTACATTGGGAACTTGGGGGATAATCGGCGCATGACCGAAAAAATGTGCTTCTTTTAAATTGTTGCTCCAGGAAAAGGCGTTAAGCCCTATGTAGTCCACTGTTGCAGGGACTGTTACTTTTGTAAAGTTGCTTTGATAGGCAAAGGCTTCCACATCGATGCGTTTCAACGGAAAGTTCACCTTTTCTTGTACATAATTGGGAGGATAACGGCTAAAATCGATTTCAGGTCTCTCTAAGATATTGTAGCTTCGCAAAACTCCGGTATCCCATACTTCGGCTTTGATTATTCTGGCTTCCCATTCACCAGAAGATAGATTGTAGTATACACAGAACAAGACCCCGAATTCGCTGGGGTCTTCACGAATCACATCAAGATAAAGATAACCATCGCCCAAATCGGAAACATTGATGGTTTCCAGGCTCCTACAACCGGAAAAAACACCTTCTCCTATACTTTCCATTCTGCCGGGAAGGTCGATTCTATTAAGGTTCACACAGCCGTTAAATGCGTAATTTCCAATATTTGCCACTGCTGGGAGTTTAAGGCTTGCTATGTTTAAACAACCATTGAATGCGTAGTTGCCAATGTGGAATGTATCTTCAGTATTTATATGACTGAGACTGACGCAATTATTGAAGGCATAATCGCCAATGTAAATCACGCTGGTATCTCCCCATATTTCCAAATCAGTTAAGCTGACACAGCCGTTGAAGGCATAATTTCCTATATGTGTGATGCCGGCTTTACCAGGACCATTAAATTGGTTGACTATTGCCAGACTTGTGCAAGCGTTAAAGGCATAGTCGCCGATTTTGTTTATACCTTCGCCAATGGCTACGATTTTTATTCCATCCCTAAAGGGATACCAGGGAGCGTTTATATTTCCGCTTCCCCAATTGCTGGGCCATTCGGAGGATTGGCTACTATCCACCAGGGTGATTTCCAAATATCCGTCCATGGATAGCCTCCACTGGAGATTTGTTCCAAAGGAGCGAAAGCTGTAATCGGCTGCTGCCCTTGCTTTATCAAAGCTTTCTTTGCCAGTGAAGCTCAGGCATAGGGTAATTATCATTATAATGGTCAATGCAATGCTGGTAATTTTTTTCCTTTTAATCATGGGAATCCTCCAAATGTATCAACTTCATTGAGAGTCCTAATTGTCCTAAAGTCTATTGTTTATAATAGCGATAAAAATAATGTATGCTCTTTTGTCAGATTGATGTTTTCACCCATTTGATGAAAAACAACATTTATATAGATTATCGGAAAAATAACCTGCTGCATTAATGCAATGGGAGCAATAATTGCTTTGATGAGCTTTTCGGTATTTGAACTGACTAGATTGCTTTGCTAGCCCTCGTTATGACGAAAGTAGCTAGATGATATTTCTTTAAAATAGGCAACTGTGCGACTTGGAGTCGCTTTTGGGAGGTTAATTAATGAAGAGATTAAGAAAGACGCTATCGACAATCCTTGTGTTTGTTATCTTGTTGGGAGTTCTTCCCCTGGGACAGCAGAGCGCAATGGGAGCTACGGTTCGGTATACGGATATTGGCGGGCATTGGGCGGCGGCGGTGATAAACCGCTGGTACAACCTTGGATTCATCGACCCGGAGATATTTCCCTCGAATCAATTTCGTCCTGATAGATATATTACAAGAGGCGAATTTTTCTCATTGATAATCTCCTCTCTGGGCGCAACGGCGAAAGCGGACATCAGTGCTTTCACAGATTTAATTCCCAACACCTGGCAATATGATGTTGCTGCCATAGCAAATCAAATGGGTATCGCCAATGGCTATCCAGACAACACCATGCGTCCAGACAACACCCTGCTTCGCCAAGATGCCGCCACTTTGGCAGCCCGCGCTTTGGGTATGAGTTCTGTATCGGAATGGAGCTTAGAGCGTTTTTCAGATTCTGTTTTCATTGCTCCCTATGCCATCACCTATGTATCTGCCTTTGTGGACAAGGGAATAATGGGTGGATATCCAGATGGCTCTTTTCGACCTCGAGCCTTTCTCACCCGAGCAGAAGCGATTAAAATTCTGGATAATTTATTCATTAATGTGTATATGCCCGAAACAGGGCTTCGCAATGTCTATCTCCAAGGAGGACTACTCATTCAGTCTCCTGGTGCTGAGCTTAGGGATGTAATTATCGATGGCGACATCATCATCGGCGATGGTGTTGGCGATGGAAATGTTGTCATTTCAAATAGTACAATTAACGGTAGTCTCGTTGTTCGCGGTGGGGGACCTAATAGCATAACTTTGTCTAATACCACTGTCAGCAAGGGTATATATGTCGCCAGCTTCGGAGCGGATACCAGGGTTGCTGTGGCAGACAATTCCACTGTTCCCATATTGGAAACTGTTTCCAATGTCACTGTATCAGGTAGTGGAGTTGCCCAAATCACTGTTTTGGAAAATGCCATGAGAAATGCCACAGTGAATCTCAATGGTGTTTCACTGGATAGGTTGAGCATCGACGGACCCGGTGCCCAGGTGAATTTAAACTCCGGACATACCATGTATGCCACATTCGACAATGCTGGACAGGGCGCTAGGCTGGATTTGGCTGCAAATACTTCTGTGGGACATTTAACAGTGTCAGCTCCAGGCGCGATTGTTACAGGAAGCGGATTCGTTAGAAATCTCATAATTAACAATTCTGGAGCAGTTGTTTCCCAATCTCCAGAGTTTTTGACCATGGGGTTAAATATCATCGCCACAGTCGCTGGGGAATCTGTTTCCAGTGCAGAATCCCAATGGGCGAATAATAATATAGATCGTTTAAGCGCAGCCAGTAATCTCAAAGTGGAGTTATTATCTGGTGCTGATACCAGAACGCCCTTTGACCAATCTTCACTTAATTTGACAATGGTTGCCGGAAGTACTGCTTCTGAAGCCCATGTGACCCAAGCCGCTGCTAACAGGGTACCCCTTACCCAACGTAACAACCGTTGGGCATATTGGGTGGGCTTTTTCGTTCCAGCACCACCAGAAGCCGCCAATATGGCTTCGGTGACATACACTTATGTGGACGGTAGCCCCATCACCCTGCCTCCTCGGACCTTGGATTATTACAATGGCAGACAAGGACTACTGATATATCTTCCTGTTTTCCGCGAAGCCAATAGGGAATCCGGTGTCCTTAAAGAGGTACTCTTCATCAATTGGGGCGGACATTTAACAGAAAATATCCACTTTTTAAGCACAACGATGCATTTGGCTTCCTTGAATAGTTCCCAAACAGCCACATTGCAAAAGGAATTCGATGATATGGTTATGCACAGCATTCATGGTGGTGCATTATCATATTCCGGAGCCGAGGCGGTGAGGCGCATACTAGCATCAGATAATCCTTTAGGCTTATCCAGCAATGCCAATAGGGGACTTGATGCCATAAATCGAGCTGTGACTATTTACGAAGCCAGAAGTATTTTGGAAGATACTCAATTTGCTTTGGATTTGACAGTGCACACATCGGGAACAAGTCAATACTCTGCCCTATCCGATGCTGGTAAGCAATATGTGGTGGAGCAGGTACTGGCAGCAAGGAAAACAATTTTCGCAAATCCTGCTGCTGTTAAGTCTGCCTTCGACAAGGCGGTGCAAACTCGTTTAGCGGCGGAGACATCCCTCTTGGGTCAAATCAATAATTCAGCCGATTATATTGCACTGCGAAAAATAATCGAAGTGGCTGCCAATGCTGCTGTATTGCAGTTCCAGACTGGTGCCGCTCCATATAATAGATATTCCGACAAACAAAAGAACGATATGGCAGAGCATTTATGGAAGCTTCGCCAATACCGTTCAATACAGGAAGTTATAGATGCCATTAGAAGATATCTAAACGACCCCTCGAATTTGCCCGATGATTCCGACCCCAATCAAATGGAAATTGTGTCATTGGCATATAAACCAAATGCAGCTCCAGCGAACTTTTCCGTTGGTGCGCCTCCCTTTAGCGCAACTTTGGAAGTCACAATCAAAACATCCACAGGACAAAATCGTATCCTCAGTGCTGCCGAGACTTCTTTCTTAGACCTGGAGCATAGTTGGAGGAACAATCCTGGTTCTCCCATTTCCTCCCATGTCTTTGCGGCTGGTGTTTCAACCTTTACGGCTCTTCGCCAAGGTAATGATACTTTGACAACTCTCCATAGAGCAAGTGGGAAATCAGCCACTATAACTGTGAATGTGAGAGCTCCCATTGTGGCAACTGCTTTGTCCTTTAGACAAAAGGACATCACCATGTATGTGGGCGATGTACTTAATCTGTGGGATACTGATCAATATCTAAATCTTGTTCCAGCCAATGCCACGGATTTGCTCTGGAACAGCTCCAACGATACCATTGCCGCTGTCAGCAGCGCAGGCGTGGTCACTGCTGGCGATAGCAAAAGTACTAGACCCGCTATTGTCACAGTCTCCTCCAGAGGGAACGGACTTTCTGACTCCACAAATATTTGGGTCTTTGAAAATGAATACGATATTTTCGTCGACCCGGAAAGAATATCGCTCCAAGCGGGTTCATCAACAAAACCCGGGCAGGTGAGAGTCATCACAGCATCTCCCTTGGGTACCCATAGACTCCTACGCTGGGCGGTGGTGGGCTATCCCGATGATGCCTTTGTTGCTGCAGATATAGCTTCTGTGAGTACCACGGGAATAATAACGGTGAAACCCACTGCTCCATCGGGAACATATAATAATCTAATTAGAGTTGAGCTTTTCGATAGAAATACTAATACTGTCTTGTCCTATGCCTATGTCACCTTGGTGGTGAGGGAGCAAATTAGCTATGAGCTAGTGGTTACCCAAGCGGTTGTGCAGGATAGGACTAGAACGGGCATACCCTATGGTAATTTGGTTTCCGTACAGCCCCTCAGCGATGATTATGATTTGCCTGATAAATTCATTTGGGAAAGTTCCAACCCCATCATCCTCTTCTCCATTGATGGCGGTGCAACGGCTCATCAGCGACTGGAAGTTGCTCCTGGTGTTGACCCACTCATAGTTACAAATGGAATAGGGCGGTCTACCATATCGATATTCACCAGCGAGTTCGGTCCCAGAGCCGCTGAAGATAAATATATCATATCTGCACCCCGAGGGGTGTCTGGAATGGAATTTTATCTCGATACCAGCACAGAAGCCATGAAGGACCCGCCGGATTATGGGCGTATGCTGGAAATGATTAATGGCACCACCAGAAATATTCGTGCATATGAACCTGGTCAGGAAGACCGTGCAATGGCTTGGCTCATGTATTGGACTGACCCCCTTCGTACACGTTCCTATACTTCTGCTAATACACTTTTAGCATATAATACTTCCAGCAAAGTCCTGTCGGCAACTGCCATGGGCTTGGCTAGAGTTGTGGTAGTTCCCACTGTTGCAAACCTGCCCGATGGCTGGGAAATGGTACCTGGACAAGATGATGGTAAATGGTTTGCCCGAGGAAATATACCTTTGTTTGTACTTCGAGCATCCCTACCAATCGGGAATCCCCTCTATAGCCCAGCATTTAATGACCCGGAAAATATTGCTCACTATACTTTTAATCCATTAATTGATGAGAATCTGTCAGGATTCAGGTTGAGAAGCGCATCCGGTATGTGGCTGGCATGGAGTGCCCTAGACCCCGCCAGCGTAATGATGGGAGTCCAAGTGATTTGTGATGTGAATGGTAGAGACCTCACAAGGGAAAAATCCTCCACAGCGACAAATGATAATGACTGGAATCCAGATAATGTTCCATTGGTGGCGAAGACTGCAGACTCCAGTGGCAGTAATGAACTCTTTGTATGGATACAACCAAGGGCACCGCAAATCAATCCCATGATTCGCCCAGCATCGACTATAGTGTATACCCAATATATGAGTTTCCATCCTGGAGTGGATTTGGGTGCTGCCAATAGACCAGCTATCACATATGAAGTCATCGGCGATTTCACATACGCAGATACGGATGGTGTTGATATTGAACTTAGTACAGGTACTTTGCTCCAACCTTTGAAGTTTGCCGCATGGACATTGATTAACGGCGCCGACCGCGTGGTAGCTGCCAATAGGGGACTTACCTCCATTGTCTTTGGCAGGCTATATAATGAAATGCCAACACCGGGAGCTCTTCCCTATGCGATAACTTTTGATGCTGAGATGAAATATACCACCAACGAAGGCTTTGTTAATAAGCTAGACCCGGCAGCCGGTGGTCCATATTACACCCATTCCATACCCTTTACTGACCCATTAAATCCCGCCAAATACACATTTACGGTCATTGCGGATCCACCGTCGAATTTGCCATTAGTACCCATTTCCCTTGGTCCTCCTGGTGTGAATCTCGCACTTAATGCCGATATTGTCAGTGCAGCTTCGTCAGCGGGCATAAATTTGACAACTGCCAGTTATACAGTTATTGGTGATGCATCGGCATTTTCCATAAGCGGTACTACGGTAACCTTTGTTTCAGTACCACTCATATTGCCCACATTTGTATTGATAACCGATAGTGTCAATGGTGCCATGTTGAGAGTTGACTTTGCCTTGTCAACATCAGCACCTATTATTGGTGGAGGTATGCCAATTGGTGGAGGAGGCTTGCCTATTTCGCCTGGATCTGCTCCCATTGTGGGCTTTTCCTTGGAAGACTCTGGAGAAGCAGCTGATGATAGCACAACAGCGGGTAGCGATGGTGCTGGTGCTGGCGGCGAATCTGGGGGAGCTGCTGGAGCTGGTATCGGAGTGACACCGGGAACAGGTACTGATACCGGTACTGGTGTTGGTACAGGAACAGATGCTGGTACAGGAGCTGGTGTAGGTATCGGAGCGACCCCAGGGACTGTGGCACCAGGTATGGGTGCGGCTTCAATTGCACCCGCTGATACAACGGTACCGCCGCCAAAACCACCATTAACTGCAATAGCAATACGTCCCAATTCCAGAGTTGCTGTTGGTGGGACTCTAACTCTGCTACCCTATGTTACCCCATATAACGCCGACCAAAGCGGCTTAGTTTGGACAAGCGCAAATACCGATATAGCCGTTGTTTCTGGCGGAATTGTAACCGGCATCAAAGCGGGTACTGTGAAAATAACTGTGAGCAATGCTGATGGTACAATTAAAGCCCAATCAAATGTCACCGTAAGAGTTGACTCTGCTCCTCTAACATCCATTAGCATCAGCCAAGCTGAGTCTCCCATGATTTTAGGTAGCTCAAGGAACTTGACTCTGAAATACAGACCTGCTGCTCCGTCTATAACAGGTGCGACCTGGAGGTCAAGCGATGAGACTGTAGCAAGGGTAGAACCAGATGGCAGAGTCCATGCCGTCGGTGCTGGAACAGCGGTGATAACTGCCACCAGCGTCAGCGGTGGTCATACAGCCACATACACAGTAGTGGTAAGGATTCCCGTCACTTCAATCAGTCTACCGGAAGCAAGTGTCACTCTACCTATAGGACAAACATATCAGCTTTACCCCACTGTTGAGCCAGCATACGCCACATCCACCACCGCCACATATACCACCAGCTCCAGAAATGTAGCCACAGTTTCCGAAACAGGCTTAATAACAGCCCTCCGAGCCGGCACCGCCACAATAACAGTAAGGGTAGACGGCAAAGCAACAAGCTTTAGGGTAACAGTACCAAGATAAAAAGATAATAAATAAATAAAAATAGGCTGTCGCCCCAAGAAAGGTTCGACAGCCTATTTTAAACTATATTGTGTAAAATAACATACATCGTAAGTGCATCATTATGAAATGATATTCATAAGGCGCAACACCCCTGCCACATATTCGTAGGGCGCGGCATCCCTGACGCGCCGCAAGCCAGCACTTACATCCCAATCGACTTTCATCATTGAGCATATCAAATCAATCAAGGAGACTCATTGCGTTTCGACTAGGACTGCAAAACGTTGTAAGAGTGTTGCAGTTTCAGCGCGGGTGGCATATCCGAGAGGTGCTATCGTTGCGTCTGTTCTTCCGTTTACCAATCCAACCGCAACTGCCCATGACATTGCATCGAAGGCCCAACTTGCTATATCATCAACATCATTATATTTCGATAAATCAACCTTGACTGACACATCGCAATCGAGCATAGCAGCATAACGGTAGAGAATCGTTACAAACCGCTGGCGAGTTACATTTCCAACCATATTTGTGCCATCTGTTATTTCGTTATCGATACCCCATGCTATACCTCTTTCGTACCATGTAGAGCCACTATAAGTATCTATACCAGCATGGCGGGCAAGTATTGTCACAAGCATGGCAGTTGTTAAATAACTGCTAGGTGCGAATCTATTTGAACTAACTCCTGTCATTAATCGATTCATGTGAACATATTTTATAAAATCGAAATACCATGCGTCATTTCCAACATCAATAAATGGATTTCTCCAAGCAGAGGACAGGGGAGTATCCCAATCGTCTAAGTATTCGTAATAATCGTAGTAATCATCCTCATATTCGGTAGACTCTCTATCAGGTTTGTCAGAATTGGGAGCAATAGGTATATGTTCTAGTAGATTCATTGCGCTCTGTAAAGTGAAAACAACATCATCTATTTGTGCTTGTGTAGACAGCTTATGATCGAAATATACGACAGCGTTTCTTAATTGGTCAGCAAGTTCTGCCCAACTCTCCTGTGTAAATTTGCTTTCGTCCAATAATATCGCTTCTGCTAATAACGACTGCAACTTGTTTTTATTTGCTGGTGTATAGTATTCCGAAAGTGGTAGCACTTGTGAAAAACGGCTAGTGAATTCATCAAGCTCGTAACCACCCATTTTTGGATCTGGCACATATGCAACTGCTGTAAATATTGTTTCGCTTATAGTAGAAAAGCTATTCCCACCGATATACGGTGCTTCTTCTTGGAAGAATACGACCTTTTCCAAGCTGACCATTTCATTAAACGCTCCAGAACCGCTGCTAGATCCAGCGGATATTGCATTCACATTACCTAAAAAAATCAACTCTTTTACAAAACCAAAACCATTTTCGATATTGGCAGGATTTATACCGTCGCCAATTGTGATACCTATAGGAATATCTGGAAATATTATACTTGTTATATTGTGAAGTCCTGTGTGGCTTCCAAAATTTATATCAAAACCAGAGGTCACTTCTTCCTCGATTTGGGTCGCTAGTGAGATTATCACATTTCCGCTATTAGATAAGTCTAAAGCATCATCGACAATTGGGAAGTCACCGCAAACCAATGTTTTAAGTGATGAGCAAGCTTTAAACACATTCGATGATGGGATAATAATGCCAACAGGTAGCCTGATTATTTCTAGGCTGATAAATGCTGTAAAAGCAAAATCCGGTATTGTATTGTCTGGGATAACAGCTCTACTCAAATCTAGCTCAATGAGGCTTCCCATGCGGCTGATACATGGTACTATGCCGTTAGATGCATACCTCATTCCATTTGCTGCGCTACCAAAGTCGTCTTCGGTCATCGTGCCAATAATTTTAAGCTTCTTGACTTCCTCATATGTATAGCCATACGGCCTTGCATGAGAGTTGTTGGAATCAGATATAGCACTGCTCCCAAAGTTATTTAATAGTAGAGAATTTAATTTGGTAAGTAGATTCCCATTAGGGTTGTATAAAATAAACCAACCTGTTACAGGGTCGTAGTTGTCTACTGGTTCATTTTGAGCTGATGCGGATGCTGGAATTGTGCTGAGAAGTATGGTTGTTGCTAGGATAATAGCAATGCTTTTATAGCATGTTTTTTTATTTCGCATATTGTCTATCCTCCTGAAATAGATAATATTATTAGCAGTCTTTATCAATAGCTTATTAGCTCGACAAATAGCTGACAGGTTAAAATCAATGAAGATATATTAGTGTATTATAGCAATGAATCCTATGATTAGGGACCCCATGGGAAATAGAAAGTAAACATATACACAAAATTAAGATAACTGACATATAGATAAGCGAAGAATACTAATAGACTAAAAGAATATTTGCGCCAAAAAATACAAATTATTATTGGTATGATATATACCAAATAGGCGAATGCTATCTGAATAGCTGCTGATAGTATCGAAACTTTTTCGAGATCTGTTGCATTATGCATAAATCCATATCTTGCTCCAGATATGGATCTAGTTGACCCAATTTGGTTTGGGGATAATTCAGCACCAATAGAGAATAGTGGACCTAACTTAATGCATCGTAGAAATGGTGCATATGTATTCTCAAAATACAAACTGTATGGCATATATTCATTGAGGCTGAATAATCCACTTCCCTCTACACCAGTATAGTTACTTCCTTTATACAAAGTCATAAATAAACCATTTTTATTATCATAAAAGTAATTTATTTTTCTTGCAACGAAAGTATCATTGTTAAAAAACCGGATTATATCTCCAGCAGTATATAATTCAATACCATCATATGATTCAGCAGTATTTAGTAAAGAATGAGATATACCTATAAATTCTCCTTTCACATCGACAAACAGCGTCAAATCGTGAGATGGTAACTTAGAAATCCGCCAGTGTTCTATTTTAGGTGGAAGAAAATAAACGAAATAGAAAAAGACGAATAGTGCTAAATATACTACAAGGATGCAAAATAGGATTTTTTGAAGCTTGTTGAATGCGTTTATGCGTTCATAAAGTTTGTTTTTATGGATTTTTAGTAACTGTGACATTTTGTAACCTTATATTTTATAATACAACTAGTATTAACTATAATTACTATGCAAAATAGTATGCACAATAGCATTTCGTTTTGTTGTACATTAGCTATATTTTGCTCTACTCACCTTTGAAAGTGAGTAAATAATTATTTCCAAATTGTACAAGTTGGAACGGATAGTCTTCGGCAACAACGATGTTATCATGAACAAATATTCTTTGTACTAGTATATCTGCATTTCCATTAGCAGAAATGAAACTAAATATGTAATCTGCATTTCTCAATATGTATATCATGCCATCGCCATATGTTGAGATTCCACAGCCCCATTCTGGAGGAGAGATAAACATTTGGTATGGTCTTTGCATTATATCTGGTGTAAAACGCTGGACTAGACCAAGGTTTGCATTACTTGTCGTAGACAAGCCAATATTGCTACCGAACATCGATATTACAGATGCATTTTGTACTGTAACGAGAAACCTACCATTTACAGATGATAATGTATCAGTAGTCATAAAGTCTTTTGGCTTATCTGTATTCATTTCTCTAAGCTCTGCATCGGAAACAATGCTTGTAGGCATCATTGCCTGGTTTGTTGTTGATAATACATCAATGTTCATAGTATTATGAGTACCTAAAATAAGCGTATGAATTTGTGTGCTTTCATCGCTTTGGAATCTTTCTATCTTTCTATGGTATCCATGATCTATAAATTGTATTGTCGCTTTCATTGATGAAGGTATACTTGGATTGAGTGGATTTGATAACTCAATTCTGTACTCTCCATTATCTAACAATATGTAGTAACGATTGGTATCAATGTTGAGTAACCAAGCGATACCAAGTAGTTCTCCGTCTTCTTCTGTGCTTCTGTATATGTTTGTACCTATCACTTCAAGGATTTGATTCGTTGACAGATCAATAATAGCAAAATTATGAAAGCCTTCTATTGTTGCATTTATACATTTTCCATCAGCTATGTTTTCGTATCGTGGCTCAACATCGGTGATAAGCCACCCTCTAGCATTGATATTGGGAGAGGCAGTTCTTTCAAAGACCATTGATAACAAATCAGACGATGGGGTTAAAACACTAGTAATTATATTAATTATTTTATCAATTACATCCTTTTCTTGTACAAGCTTTATATGATCGTATGGGAATGATTCTAAACTAACATTATCTCTTTCTACCAAACTATTGCTTGCACTATATACTAATACAGTTCCATCGCCATCGTTTGTAGGATCTGGTTCTTGAATCTTAAATTCCGTATGGCCTTCTTCATCAGGACCATATATTAATGAACGAATTGTTGATTGACCATAACCTACTATGTAGGTTATCCTGCCAAAACGATCAACGATGTGGACATTATTCTCTAGTAATGACTCATGTAGTGAAATACCTTCTTCAAAAATCGTTTTTACGCTATCATCTGCTGATAGTGCCCATGGTCTTGATCTTAAGAGATTTAAAGTTTCAGTGTAAGTATACTCATTTCCACTAACTTTAACTAGGTAGTGTAGATTATTTATGTCATTTAGAGGTGCAGTAACTGCTAATTGGTAAATAGCAGGATAATTGTTAGCTAATGCTAAAATGGAACCTCTCAAAAAGGGGTCATATAATACATTACCAAAAATTTCACCTGTTTCCATTACATGCATCATTTTAGGAGATCCCCAAAAAGGTGTTGCTATTGTTATGAGGTGCTTGATTTTATCTTGGTTTGTTTCACTGATATTTAGATATGCAGATGTTACCAAACCACCCATGCTGTGTGCAACCAATACGACTTCTGAGTAGGGAGTTAAAAACCTTTGAAGCTCAAGGGCACTCTTATGTACGCTTAACCTCCAATCATATGCAAAAAATCGTACGGTTGCCTGCCCTTCAAAAGCTATAATTAGTCTCCCCATAATATCTTTATAAATTTCTTTCGTACCTACTCCATCAAAGCGAGGAGTGACTTCGTCTAAGTTTGGCTCACCATTTTCATTACATTTCATATATTCAGAAAAAGCATAAAGTCCATGACTATCCATAAAACCAGGCTCCCAAACTCTTTTTTCATCTCCATCTTCCAGCCTCGTACCCATAATACCAGGTACAACCACAATGGCTACATGCTTAGGCGTCACGGTAGCATAAGCAGCTGGTCCTGGTCCTGAGGCATATTCTGCACAAATGCTAAAATTGTACTCCACACCAAGCCTTAGGTTTGGTGTTATTTCTGAAGTTTTATCGCTAGCAACATATCTGACTCTATATCCATCAGATATAGCATAGCGGATAATTTCTTCTCTACCGCTATAAAGAGGTGGCTCCCAAGTAAATACGACCATCCCATCGTATGTGGCAACTGCTTCAAAGTTTTCAGGTGGCGTTGGAAAATCATCCTCTATAGAGAGTGTTGTAAATGTAATTGGTGGACTCTGTATTGCGCCTGATGGCAATCCAGCATACCTGACAATTGCGCGAGCAACATATGTTGTTTCAGGTTCCAAGTTGGTAATCGTGACTCGAAATTCACCAAATTGTGAAACAAGGTATTGTTTCGTTTCAATTTCGGATTCTTCTCTAATCCAAAAACCTCGCTCTGTGATTAGCTGTCCGCCTGTGCTTACGACTGTACCATACAATGCAACTGATGTACTGGTTACTAATCCCCTTACGCCCGCAACGACAGGTTCATCAATAGAAGGTACTATCGCTATGAATCCGTCACTAGATTCCATAATATCTGTGAACTCATTTTCATCAATGCTAGAGGTATGGTTGGTTTCTTCTGCTGTTGTTAGAGGCTCATCCCAATTCAAGTCCTCATCTGGAACAAGAGGTAAATCATTATATGATACAATATCAATTATGTCATTTTCGTCTTCTTGAAGCTCTGGCTCAATAACGATAATCTGTGTAACTTCTATATCGTCCATGGTTTCTAATTCAGATAACAAAACACTATTCTGTTCTATGCTTTCAACACTAGCTCCAAATACTGTCATACAGTTCAATACTAATACTATAGATATAAACAATGCTATTTGTCTTTTCATATTATCGTACCTTTCAATATTATACCTTTCATTTGGTTTTTAGTATATAGTCGCATACTGATACTATAAACTCTCTACACTTGCTAAACTCGAATTTAGCTCTGTTTATACCTTTGAATGACACCTACCGAAGTTGTGCCGCTTTCTTTGGCGTAAAACTTCAATATAGTTACCAATCCCGACCAGCTTTCTTCCTGTGTGATTGCATTGTTGAATGCTAGTTCCAACCTACCATGAGCTGTTGAAATAATTGATACACCAGTACCTGGTATTAGTTCATTTGATATAGATATACTGTCTACCTGATCCGCTGCGCTAATCAAAGAGAGGGACTCTGGATCGTACTTAATTATGAACACTGCAGTCATGTTAGTCTCAATCTCGTTGGCCGTCAGTGCTACATGATACTCGCGCCCGCGAACAGCGTTCAACTCAAGAATCGCATCAATTGCATATTCTAGCATCAACTCAACTGTTGTAGAATATCCATTATAATACGCTTCTACAGTCACAATGCCTGGTTCAGCGTTTTGTGACACCGTGACATTTCCGGTATTTTTATCAACAGATACACCTTCATATAGTGAGGTGAGACTGTATTCAAAAGCAGCATCTAGCACTTCCTTTTCGTATTCATAATACGAAGCACTCATGTTAACTGCATCATCATCAAGCTTTGGTATATTTATCTTGTATGAGCTTTTAGCGAAAAGAATGATAGAATCAGTGTCGACTCTGACTCTGATGGGCGATGATATGTATCTTTCAATACCAAGCTGCCCATAATCGTCCGCTCCCCATGCCCAGATTGTACCATTTTCGCATACAGCAAGACAGTGACTAGCACCTGCTGTTATAGATGCAACTCCGTTAAGTTTTGTTGCAGTTGATGGAGTGCTGTTGCTTATAGTGGTGCTATTACCAAGCTGACCATGATAGTTTGAGCCCCATGCCCACATCGCTCCTTCGTCATCAACAGCGATGCTGTAGCTTCCACCCGCTGATATCATTGAAACAGAAGGTATTTGTATCTGTCTTGCTATGTTTTGATTTGATGCTGTCCCATTTCCAAGCTGACCATGCCAGTTTGCACCCCAAGAAAACATATTTCCATCTTCGCATACAGCAAGGTTATGGAAGCCACCTGTTGCAATGATTATCGCATCATTAATGTTAGATACTTGAACAGGTAAATCACAATTTTCATATGTTTCGTTACCAAGTTGCCCATAATAATTATTACCCATAGCCCAAACTGTTCCATCTTTTTTGAGTGCTAGAAAATGGTAATCTCCAGTTGTTATTGCTGTTATGTCAGTAAACCCTTCGATAAGAGTGGGTTCTTTGATGAGCAAGGTTGACGACTCGTTGTTTGCGTAGTCACCTATAATCCCCCAATACATGAGTGTTCCATCTGTTAATAACGCAATACTGAAGTTTCGACCTGCGGCTATAGCTATAGCATTGTTTACGCTTTTCACTAGAATTGGTTTGTTGCTGTTTTCTACAGTTTCGTTTCCAAGCTGTCCACACCAGTTCTCTCCCCATGCAAATACAGAACCATCGTTTCTTAGTGCTAAGCTGTGGTTGTTACCAGCAGCAATAGCTATTATGTCGCTTAAATCTTCAATCATTATAGGTTTGGTGCTATTTATTTCTGATGTTATACCTAGCTGCCCGCTGTAATTTGCGCCCCATGCCCATACACTTCCGTCTTCTTTGAGCGCAAGACTGTGGGAATTTCCTGCTACAGCTGCTATTATTGTGTTCAATCCAACTATTCGTGTAGGTATTGATCCGTCTTTAGTTGTTCCGATACCAAGCTGTCCAAATGCATTGTCACCCCATGCCCATATCGAACCGTTGTCAATGGTAGCCAAGCTGTGGTTGTAGCCTGCCGACAGCGCATTTGCTCCATAAATACCTGTCAATTCGGTTGGTTCATTCCTGTTCGTTGTCGTGCTGTCTCCAAGTTGTCCATATATATTACAACCCCATGTGTAAATTGCTCCGTTCTCAGTTCTAGCTATAGAATGTGCAGTGCCAGTTGCTATTGCTACTATATTGTTTATACTCTCTAGTTTAGTAGGGGTAATTTTATCTATTTCGGTACTATCTCCAAGCTGACCATATTGGTTTGCTCCCCATGCCCATAAACTCTTTTCATTGCACACCACCATACTATGAGACATACCTGCGACTACAAGATTGGCTTTGTTAATACCATTAATTTTTATTGGAGTGCTGTTATCTGCATCGGTACCATCACCCAGCTGACCGTGGTTATTTCGCCCCCAGCTCCAGATTGAACCTTCTTTATCGATGGCTAAGCTATGATATCCACCTGCAGCAATTGCTTCAACTTCCATTAGACCAACTACTTGAACAGGGGTTATTCTATCGGTTTCAGTTCCATCACCCAGCTGACCATATGCATTGTACCCCCAAGCCCATACTACTCCATTATCGCTAATGGCTAGGCTGTGGTAACCTCCAGCTGAAATCGAGCTTATTCCGCTCATCCCGATGGTTTGGACAGGTGTGCTGCTGTTACGCATTAATCTGGTCTCCAATTGACCTGAATGGTTGAGTCCCCAAGACCAGACTGTACCATCCTCTCTGAGTGCCATGCTGTGGTTGGCACCTGCTGCTATAGCTTTTATATCAACAAGGCTTTCGACTTTTATTGGGTAGCCACGGCTAATTGTCGTTCCATCACCAAGCTGACCATACCCATTTTCACCCCAAGCCCATACGCTTCCATCACTAGCTAGCGCAAGGCTGTGAGCTTCTCCTGCACTTGTCTGAATAATATTTAACGAAAGGAACTGTTGCCAATTCTCATCTTCGATATACTGGTTGCTATTGGTCGATGTGAAACCTCTGCTGTCTGCTCCCACATTTGGAAATGCGGTATCTGGTTGTGTTAGTAATCTCGTGTTTGTGTTATTGTTATTAGCAAAACTGTATAGATTGCTCCTAGATATATCAAATACTTGAGAAATATTATCCAATAAAAATAACCCCGCACTACCAGGAGTGCCATGGGTCACAAATTGCGTATTCATTATTTCGTGGGCATCAAATAAGTAAGTAGAGTTAAAATCTGTTGTCATTGATAACTGCTCCGATTGTGCTCTTGACCTATCGGGTTGGCGAATCATCGTATTCGATACAGTACTTGCTTTGTCTCTCTTTATATATGGAGAGCTTGCCGAAACCATTATCGTTTGGATGCACAGCAACAAGATAATAATGGTAACAAAAATCCTCTTAACAGCATTTATCATGCATATTCCCCCAATACCTAATCTATACCCCATGCTAGCTATGATTCAAAGATTTTATTGGTAAAAATGGTGTATTCGCAACAATAGCATCTGTGATTGCTTAGAATATACCCTATATTAGCAGTAGATTTATACATTTGTCAAGGGTTTTACACATAAGTTTATACATAATGCAAATAGACATTACTGGTCACGGGTAACAATCAAGTGTCTTTCTGAGAGAGCCAGCGACCGAAGAATCTCTATAATCGGCAGTTCGGTGTAATGAGATTCTTCGCTGGTACTCTTAAATGACACTGTTAGTGCGTACTATATATGCAATGACTGGCAATGCAAAAGATTCTAGCACTCCCATGACTTGTAATACATTATCACAGAATAACAACATATCCACCTATTTCCACTTGCTTATATCTGCAAACTGCTGTATACTTGACAGCAAGGAATATGCTATGGGTAGGTTGGATATGGAAATAAATAATCCGAGATTGTTTGGTATAAATAATTCTAACAGAAATTTTTCCGACAAAGACACCTGGGGTAAAAACATATTTAATGCGACATTACCTATATCTCTTTCATGCTATATGTATCATAATAATATGAGAGCTATTTACATCACCGCTGATGGTGATTTAAACAGTAATATTAGTTACAAAGGGTTTGATGAAATTCTTAATATTGAACCATTAGATACAAACACTTTTTATGCATTCGAAACACCATACACACCATATCAAAAATATGTCGTAGGTCCAATGCCAAGAAATGACATTACTATTATTAATTTATCGAATGACGCTTGTGTAAGTACTTTTGAAATAAAGCTTACAGCCTTACCTGACAGCACAACATACGAATTATCTGAAGATCAATATGGTATTGAATTGGTTGTGAGGCCAGACACAATTATATACCTAGCTTGTAGCTTTATTGAGCTTTTTGGTGGTGATACAACAACTATTGGTAAAATAGTAGGGAATGGATGTGATGATATAGCAGACTGGTCTGAAGCAAGAGAGGTTTTGCCATATATACATGATATAAACTCATCTATACGTCAGATTGCACATGAAAAACATGAATACCAAACGCCAATAATACTCAATCCAATTTGGAAAACAATCGGAAATAGCTCTCAACTGTCAGAGTATTGTCTGGATGTATTTATATGGAGCAATATAGGTATACTTAATCTATTTTTACCCGAACAAAATACGCATATTAAGTCTATTACACGACATATCAGGAGCTGCATTTGGTTGTATAAGATGCTTTTAGATTATTCAAAGCATGGGCATTTCGATGGCAAAAGCATCTACAGCGAATTAACATATAATACTAAAAACGACAAAGCATTCGCAACAGCAGGTAATAAAACACATAAATATATGGATTGTGAAGAACTAACAAAGCCAAGAATAAGAAAAGAGGAAATAAAAGATATAATACTCGGCGGAGGTCAGCAACTGCTGAGTCCAGAAAGACGATTCGATGCAATTATAGTTAATTCACCAGATTTATTTTAGGAGTGATGACATAAAGTGAATGTGCTAGATTTATTTTGCGGTTGCGGTGGGCTTTCTCTCGGTTTTCAAAATGCTGGGTTCAATATAGTGGCTGCATATGACAATTGGGATAACGCAATTGACATTTATAATACGAATTTTACGCACAAAGCGATAACGCTTGATTTGTCTGACAAGCAATATGACTTTTTTAGTAAACATAAAGCTGATTTGATTATCGGAGGTCCTCCTTGCCAGGATTTTTCTGCTGCTGGGAAAAGAATCGAAACTATTGCGCGAGCAAGTTTAACATTTAAATTTGCAGAGATAGTATGCGGGTTAAAACCAAAGTGGTTCGTTATGGAAAATGTGGAGAGGATAGTTTCTTCATTTGCCTTAGAACAAGCAGTAAACCTCTTTCGGAATAACAATTATGGGTTAACGCAGGTTGTTATTGATGCTTCAAGATGTGGCGTACCTCAAAAGCGTAAACGATTCTTTTTATTTGGTGAATTATTCGGAAATGACGATTTTATCAAGGATGATATAATAAATAATCTGTCTGATTGTAGCACTACCATACGTGATTATATGGGGGATGAGCTTGATACTGAGTATTTCTATAGACACCCTCGTTCATATGCTAGAAGAGGGATTTTCAGTATTGATGAGCCTAGTCCAACAATCAGAGGTGTTAATAGACCAATACCAAAGACATATAATTTCCATAAGGGAGATGCTATTAAAGATTTCAATTTAGTAAGACCGCTTACAACAAATGAACGTGCTCGTATACAGACCTTCCCAAAGGATTTTATATTATTTGGCAATAAAACTGACCTTGAGCAAATGATAGGAAATGCAGTACCAGTAAAAATGGCTGAATATGTTGCCAATATATTATATAAATATATAATGATAGGAAGAGAGCAGTATAATTCCAATTATTACCAATTGCGAAATGGGCAACTTAAACTATATTGATGCGTTAAATAAGTATTAGCATTATAACCAGATTTATAAAAGATAAGGCATCTTGCGTCACAAGATGCCTTATTGGTATACCTTTTTAAATATACTACAAGGATGCAAATAGGATTTTTTGAAGCTTGTTGAAAGCCTTTATGCGTTCTAAGAATTTGTTTTTACTAAAGCTTGATAGTTTTATCATGTAATATATCCTTTAATAATTATACCCTATATTAGTAGTAGAATTATACGTTTGTCAAGGGTTTTACACATAAGTTTATACATATTGAAAATAGAAATAAAAATTATTTCGTAAATTGTTATAATATATTGAAAAAACGATTACATTGTGATAATGTGTTCCATACATAGTTCCATAGCTGGCGAAAAAATGGATAATTGGCTACGAATTTTATATATTCAAAATAGATAATTTGGCTATTAATGCTGTGTCGTATTTCTTTACGATGGATAATTCGACCTTGCTTTTGCCCAGCGATGCAGCGAAACGAGGGGGAGAAAAATGATAGAAAGTATGGAACGCATTACTGAAGAATATAGCGGTAAATGGGTACTGATGATTGATTGTGAAGAAGATGAAAATGGTACTATTATCAATGGCAGGGTAATTCTCAGCGATGTGGATAGAAATAACATTGTCAGCAGATTCGAAGAGTACGAGGAATATGCCTTATCCACGTCATTTCGCTATATCGGAAAAATACCGGAAGGAGTGAGCATTCTGTAATGAGTAATAGCAATATTGTTAAGCTGCATATGCACAATGGAGTGCCCATGATAGATTTTTATCTCTGGGATCGCAACAAATCAGTTTATCGAAACACCCTTGCCATCCTTGATACCGGTGCCAGCGTCACTACGGTATGTAAGGACTTGCTCAATGCTCTGGGATATGAAAACGATACCGCCTCTGCCAAGAGAAAAGCAGCGACGGCAAGTGGTATGGAAAACGTATCCGAAGTGATGGTTCACAAAATCAGAATGGGCAATGTTGTCTTTTCCGATGTTATCATTCAAGGACACGATTTTCCGCAAGATAGTTATGCTGTTGCGGTTGTGGGGATGAATGTGTTGAAATACTTCGATATAAGGCTGTCCTTCAACGGAAATGAAGCGACTTTTGAACGAATCTAGGTCATAAACGAAAGCTATTTTATTGGATTTGTTGTTTCGGTGATTGCTGGAACCGTGTATTCATATGTATATAGGTGGTTGAAAACGCTGGGGAGCATGGCTGCTGCATTTTCGTTGCAGGCAAAGCGTAGGCAAAACCCATCGGGACTCAAGGTGGGTAGAGCATCGGTTACCGCAATTGCTGTCCAGTTTATTAGGCTGCTTGGAGTTGCTGGAGTACCGCCGATGTGAATGGAAGCACCCCAATAGGACAAACCATGCATTTGGGCCATTTCCGATGCTTCTGCTTCTGCTATATCTGCTGAAATTAAAACAGTTTTCACCTTTGCTGCTTCAAATAGCAAAGCCGAGGTATTTAAATATTCCTCATATGTACCCTCTTGGAGCCAAATACCAATTACATGACCCATGCCATCAAGCTTTCGCACCATGGCGGGGTTATTTTTTATGTCATTGGCACTTAAAAAGAAACATACTGTGTAATTTGCTGGATTTGAGTTTTCCAACAAATCAACAATTTCGCTTATATATGGGGAGGAAATATCGTGAAAGCTTAGATACACAGACACATCGCTATAGCTTGGTGTTGGTTCCATAATCGATATTTCCGTTTGAATCGGTGTGGGTGGAGCATAATACTCGTCATATGCTGATAAAATATCTGTTCTGTATCTATTGACAAATTCAGTACTTGACAATCTGGCACTGGATATTATCCTGATTATCCAAATTTGTTTGTCTGGGATGACGGTACGCCCGATTTCGATTAGCTGATATTCCAAGCCGAAATATTCACAGACTTGATGGAGGGGTACATAGAACTTGCCGCCAATGACTTGGGCAGCAGGCCAGGATAATTCATTGCCAAATTGATTTTGTGTAAGACCAGACTCTGGATAAAAGTCCACTTGCCGCGCTCCAACATAGAGGCGAACTTCCTCAAAATCCCCAGCTGAAACTGACCATACACCCACATTGGAAAAAATTTCATGGGAAACAAGTATCTGCTCACCGTTTATATAAGGCATTACATCATCACGAAAAGGCAATAATGTATCGTTTACAGCAATGAAGTGAGGAGATATAGCAGCTTTTGTTTTAATGGGCAAAAGGACGATTATCAAGCACAGGACAAATATGACTGTAAGGGATTTCTTTTTCATGATTTTTCTATGCTCTGTTTCTTTCGTATATTTTTTCCAAACCCCGCAAAATCAAATGGGGGTCATATTTTATTTCTCTTAAACAATGATTTTTTACAAGCTCGGCATGCCCGCCTGTGATGATGGAAATGGCATCATTATCCAGCTCATTTTCAAAGCGGCTAATCATGCCATCTATCATGGAGGCTGTTCCGAAAACTGCTCCGCTTTTCATACAATCGATGGTATTTTTGGAAATAAGCTTTCCCGGAGCTTCGATGGTCACATGGGGTAGCTGGGATGTTCCAGTGGACAATGCGTTCATGGAGAGGGATAAACCTGGCATAATTGCACCACCGATGAAGCTTCCGTTTTTGTCGAGCACACACATTTTTATTGCTGTACCCATATCAACCACTATTATTGGAGGAGTATGTGTAGCAAGGGCACCAACAGCAGCAGCAACCATATCGCCTCCTAGTTGCGCTGGGTCGTCTATCAATATATTCATACCAGTTTTTACGCCAGCTCCCACGATGAGAGCTTCGATGTTTGACAACATGCGTAGTGATGATCTTATAGAATTAGATAGAGGAGGTACAACACAGGAAATAATAGCACCTTCAATTTCATCGGGCTTTATCTTATGAAAATCTAGAATGCTCTTAATATCCATGGCGTATTCTTCTGCAGTTTTTGCAATATTTGTGGATATTGCAAAAACAAGGGCTATGCTTCCTTCGTGGACGCAGCCAATGGTTATATTGGTGTTTCCCACATCAATGGCTAGTATCATGAATTTTGCTCCTATTATTCCTTGTACAGCAAACGTTTTGTATATTCCTTGGATGGATTGTCAAAGAGCTCCGCCACATCACCTTCTTCGATTATTTCACCTTTTTGCATTACCATCATTCTATCGCATATCTGGTAGATTACGTTAATATCATGGGATATGAAAAGGTAACTCAATTGAAATTCCTTCCCCAGTTCCATTAACAAATCCAGTATTTGAGACTGTATGGTCACATCCAAGGAGGATACTGGTTCGTCTGCAAGTATAAGGCGGGGATGGCATATTAAACTGGTGGCGATGCTCACCCGCTGCCGCTGTCCTCCGGAAAGCTCATGGGGTTTTCTCCCTGCAAATTGGCTACCTAAACCAACTCGCTCCAGCATTTCATCAACTCGTCGTTTTCTCGATGAAGCATCAAGCTCGCCTTTTAGACGCAAAGGTTCTTCAACTATCCAACCTATGGATTTCGCTGGGTTTAAGGAGCCAAGAGGGTCTTGGAAAATCATTTGGGGGATACCACCGCTGTGTAATATTTCACCTTTATAGTTTCTTATGATTCCGCAGATTGCCTTTGCCAGTGTGGATTTTCCGCAGCCGGATTCACCCACCAAACCAAGGATTTCACCATGGGCAATGGAAAAGCTGAGGTCATAAAGCACCTGAATCTTTGACTTTAATCGACTGTTACTATTAAAGATTCCACTATTATTGTACCACACATTGAGGTTTTTCACCTCCAGCACATTGTTGGGATGTAAACTGTCAATTTGTATCTTTCCCATTATGTTTGCCTCCGACGTTTGTCCCTGGTGGGGATTGCTGCAATTAGACGCTTCGTATAATCATCTTTGGGATTTTCAAAGACAGCTTGAGTGGATGAGTCTTCAACGATTTTTCCAGCATGCATAACTGCCACACGATTACATAGGCGGCGAATGACTGATAAATCATGGGAAATAAACAAAATGGCAACTCCATGTCTTTCATTGATTCGAGCTAATAAGTCGATTATTTGGCTTTGTGAAGTTACATCAAGGGCGGTTGTGGCTTCATCGGCAATGAGCAGTTTGGGGTCGGCAATTATCGCCGAAGCAATCATCGCTCGTTGCCTTTGTCCACCGGAAAGCTGATGGGGGTATTTTTCATATGTCAACTTAGGATCAGGCAGCTCAACGCTTTCCATTGCTTCCAAAGCCAACTCTCGTCGGCGCGTTGGGGGAGTATTAGTATGCATCTTCAAGGTTTCTTCTATTTGACGACCGACCTTCATCAAAGGATTCAAAGAAGTCATTGGTTCTTGAAAAACCATGCCGATTTCCTTCCCACGCAATCTACAAAGCTCCTTTGAGGAGCATTTGAGGATATCTGTTCCATTAAATAAAACTTCTCCAGAAATTCTAGTGGTGCTACGAGGATACAATCCTGAAATCGCCAAAGCAAGCATGGTCTTTCCCGAGCCGGACTCTCCCACAAGACCAAGTCTCTCTCCTGGCGCTATATTTAAGCTGACATCATGGACAGCTTCCACAGCAAATTCATTTGTAAATGTGATGCTAAGGTTTTTTATACTAAGCATGGTTTTCTCCGATATAGCATGGTTTACTCTGTGATAGCAAGGATTTCACCGATATAGCGAAAAAGCTTGTGTTGGTATTTTTGTGAGCGATTATGTGGAGAGCATTAGCCGCACATAGCGAAATTTGAGCAATTTCTGTGTGGTAAGATCCTTCGCTGTCGCTTAGGATGACACTGCTAGTGCGCTTCAATGAATGTCATAAATAGTAATATGCTAGATTTTAGCACACCATGACAAGTAATTCATTCAGACCTTGGTAATACTATTCCTTCGCTGATGAGACTGAAACCAAGAATCAAAAGAACAATGGCAACACCAGCGGATAATGCATACCAGGGAGCGGTAAACAAGAACGGTTGAGAATCGGAAAGCAGCCTTCCGAGACTGGAGTCAGGGGGCTGTACGCCAAGACCCAAATAACTCATGCTGGCTTCTGCTAAAACAGCATTATTGAACCCAATTGCCAAAAAGCGCAAAAGGACAGGAATCGCATTGGGCAAGATATGTACAAGCATTATTCTAAGGGGACCTGCACCCATGATTTTTGCACTGTGAACGAAGTCCAGCTCCCTAATCCTCACAAACTCACCACGGACAACTCTGGCGAAGCTGGGTATGAAAAGCACTCCCAATGCTATAATTACATTGTATCTACCTGTACCTGTGATGCTGATGAAAACAAGGGCTAGGAGTATGCTGGGGAAAGCCATGACCACATCTCCCGAACGCATCAAAAGCTCGTCCACCCAACCTCCGTAATATCCTGTTAAAGTACCTATTATCAAGCCAACTCCGAAACCGATGATGAGAGTAAAAACAGCAACCAGCACTGTGGCTCCTATTCCCTCCACCACACGGCTGAGAATACAACGCCCAAAATTATCCGTACCTAGAGGATATTTTGTGCTGGGGGAAGCAAAACGGTTGGAACTGTCGATGGCATTGGGATTGTTGGGTGTCCAAAAGAAGCCTATTATGGCGATGGATAAGACCAAAGCTGTGATAATAAAGCCGAAAAATAAATAATGGTTTTTCTTTATAATCATGATATAGCCCTAAGTGATTCGTATCCGAGGATCGATGTATTGACAGATAACATCAGCTAATAGATTGAGGATAACCACTACTGAAGCGATGATGACAACAATGGTCTGAACAACGGGGTAATCTCTATTTGATATTGACAAAAGTAATAAGCGACCCATTCCAGGAATGGCGAAAACCTGCTCGATGATGATGCTTCCTGCCACAATGTCGGAAAGGGTCATAGCTAAAAAGTTGATGACAGGAATGAGTGCATTTCGCATTATATGCACAAGGAGTACATACCATTGTCCACCACCTCGGCTGTATGCTGTGCGGACATAGTCGCTTCCCGCTTCGTTCAAGACGCTGCCCCTTATGAGTTTTATCACCATGGCACTCCTTGGTAGAGCGATGGATAGAGCAGGAAATATCAAATAAGCATAAAAAGCAGCTGGATTTCCCGAATATGGAACAAAAGCACCTGGAGTAAAGAAGCGCAAGATAAGCCCAAACACATAGGTGATAATTATCCCGGTGAAAAACGGCGGAATCGACATGATGATTTGATTAAGGGCTGTTGCTGCAGATATTATCGCTCGTTGGAAACTTGATTTTGCGCCTTTAGATGAAATGATGGAATACCTCGAAAGGAGCAATCCCAAAGGCATGGATATGGCAAGCACAAACACAAATGCCATCAAAGACAGAGAAGCGGTTGTTAAAACTTTATCGCTAAGTAGCTCTCTGACAGGGATGCTGTAGCTGTAGGATTTACCAAAATCGCCAGTTACAAAGCTTTGAAGCCACTTGAAAAACCTTGTGTGTATGGGTTTGTCAAGTCCCAACTCGCTTCTCATTTCTACGATGCGCTCTTCGCTTGCGTTCATTCCCAACATTCTCGTTACTGGGTCACCGGGAATGATGGAAAAAGCGATGAAAGCAAGGGTGGAAATGACGAAAAGGGTGACGACAAAGACACCCACGCGTTTTAGGATGTATTTCAATGTCATCACCCTCCTTGCAGTCATACACGATGGCAGGGTTACTAATAAACCATGCTTTCGAGTTTGAAGAATAGCAAATGCACTTCGGAGTTTTCCAGTGCTGTTTGCATTTTGACTAGGCTGTGCCTTGCGCTGTGGATTGAGCCAGCTTGAAGTATTGGGTGGTTTATGCTAGCTATGCTATTATCCCATCAGCGAGTTGTTATATGCTTTTTACTTGTAATATAGCCTTGCCAAGTCTTCTACAAAGAGCGGGTAAAATTCAAATCCGCTTATATCTTCATTTATTGCGATGATGTCGCAGAGGTCTTGGATATACAGGTTTGCTGCCTGCTGGGTTAATATTAGTTCAAGTTCCTTATAGAGTAATACTTGATCTTCATCGTTTGTTGCAGATATGGCAGCGGCGAAGACCTCGTCATATTCGGCGTTTGAGAAATTAATGAAATTGCTGCCGTTTGTGCTGGAAAAACGCTCCAACATTGCACGAGCTGTCATTGCAGAGGCATCAACTCCCACGACTGTCGCTTCGAAATTGCGACCTCTATATGTGTCATCTATCCAAGTACTCCATTCCACTAGGCGAATGGTTGCAGTTACGCCGATTTCTCTGAGCTGCTCCACCACAACAGTCGCTGTGTCGATGTGGGGACCGTGATTAGATGGAACGACAATTTCCATTGTAAAGCCATCTGGATATCCGGCTTCAGAGAGAAGGGACTTTGCCTTTTGTGGGTCGTAATCGTAATAATCTGCTAGTTCGGCTGTGAAATACTTGGAAAAAGCAGGATACATGCTGCTGCCCACAGGCACTCCAAGACCGTCTGCCAACACATCCATTATTTCCGAACGGTTGATGGCATGGGCGAGGGCGCGGCGCACTTCAACATTATCAAAGGGAGCTACTGCGTTATTGAGATAGACAGCTTGAACTAGGTTCATGGTGCCAATCTCGAAATTATACCCCAATCCTTGGAGCTCAGCCATTTGGCTGGACATCAAGTGGGAGCAAAAATCGACGGTTCCACTGCGGAGAGCCATCATCAAAGCTTCGGTATTGTCTAAAATTCTATATGTGACATGGGTTATGCTGGGTACATCGCCCCAGTAATCGTCAAATTTTTCAAAGATAAGATTTTCTTGTGGCGAGCGCGATACATACATATATGGTCCCGTACCCACTGGAGCGGTTTCTTGTGCATCGTAATTTTCTGGAATTATCGCTGCAGTAAGGAAAGATAGAAACTCGATATTCGGTACGGTTGTTTTGATAACAATGGTGTTTTCATCTTCGGCTGTGACGGACTCCACGATGGAAAATGCTGGGATAAGAGCTGTTCCATCATTGTAAAATCCGGATACGCGAGAAATGGAATATACCACATCCTGTGCTGTAACTGGCTCGCCGTTGTGGAAGAGTATGTTATCCCGAAGAGTAAAAGTAAATGTGTCGCCGCTTTCGGAAATTTCAAAACTGCTAGCCACAGCAGGAGCGAGAAATCCTTCGGGAGTTGGTTTGACCAGTCCTTCGAAGACGTTAAATAAAACGGCTCGGGAAGCGGCTGATGTCATAAGGTGTGGGTCAAGACTCACGTCGATGTCTTGAGCAATGCCGATGACTATGTCGTCTCTGACGGGTTCGGTCGTGTCGGGGCTTTCAGTCTGGGTTTGTGATTCTTGTGGTTCGTTTCTGTTGCATCCCGCTACCATTAGAAGCAGCATAGTGACGCACAGCAATACCACGATGGTTCTTCTTGCGTGTTTCATTTTACTAGATTCTCCTTCATATTGCACTTCGCATCCACCATAAGGTGGTACACGAGTTAGAACATGATACACTCTCCCAATGAAAAAAGCAAACATTATTTTTTCATATATGTATAAGATATATGAATTTATTTACACCCATTGACAAATGCTGCTCCTGGGAGCAGCATTTGTTAGATATTGCGAAGAAATGATACAGCTTAGTTGCTTGATATGTTGTTTCCGGATGCTTATTGATAATATGTGAATTTCAGCCTGTCGTATTCGTCACGAATCCATTCGTTGCGCCTTTGGATATCCGGGTTTTCGCTGGGGAAGCCACCGACTCCGAACATGGCGAAACCACCACCTGGAGCCAGAGTATCCATTGTTGTTTTTATGGAATTGCGTACTTCCTCTTCGGAAGCATCCATTCCTATTTCAAACAGGCTTTTGCCAATCCAGCCACCGCATAGGGCAAGGCGGTTACCGAATTTTGCTTTGATGGCTATTATATCGTTGGAGTTTTGCACCGGATCCCAACCGCTGTATCCCATGTCCACTAAATCATCAAGATATTCCTCAAAATGCCCACAGTTGTGATGCATCATTGGAAGCCCTTCTTCAAGGAATGCCGCAGCATAGCGTCTCCAAGAAGGAGCGATAACATCCTGGAACATTGGAAGAGATAGGAAGGGGTTATGCTCATGGGCGATGTCGTCCGCCAGCATACCATAATCAGGTTTGTAGTACTCGATTATTTTTTTGATATTTGCAACGGCGAAGTCGCACAGATATTCCATTAGAGCCTTCACTTCGTCTGGCTCTTCAAAGCAAGCCATGAGTCCTTCGTTGAAACCCATAAATGCCACCAGCCCTTGGAAAAAGCCGAAAATACCGCCCGCTTGTGTGCCGAAGGGCATTTCAGGGTCGCGTCTCTCGGTGTCTGTTTTTGCTAGTGCTTCCCAGTCAACGTCTGAAGTGTCTGGTACTTTAATGATGTCTCGCCACTTGCGAATGTCGTCTAAAATGAATGTGCCTGGTTTTGGAATGGAAGCGACTGGTCCTGCGTTGCTTTCAGATACCCAAGTTACTCCAAATTGGTCTTTAGTAACTCCATCTCCTAAATCCTCTCTTCTAAAGCATGATGGCGAAGTCAGTCCCCAAAAAAGGTTGTATGTGGGTACATACTCAGGGAGTTCGCATCTCAGCAAACGCATGAAGTTTTCTCTTGTACTAAGCATGGTTGTATCCTCCTAAAATAATATATGTTTTCTTAATACGTTTTCCAACAAAGAATAACCGATATTAATGCGTTTGTCCATAGAAAGTATTAAATTAACCACAAGCTGCTTTTCAAAAGTTAATAATCATGGGGTGCTTGACACTAAAATATTGCTAGTCATTGCATACATTGAACGCACTAACAGTGTCATCCTGAGCCAGGATGTCACAAAACTAATTTCAAATCTATGAAATACAACCAGCATTCACGCGGCGTCTCGCCCTTGAAATTACCAGTATACTTGTTGCTACCTTCGCCCCACCCGCCCTCG
>Ga0099364_10000448_pt1 | contig 69682 bp, 52 predicted proteins | sample TergutTh196P3_FD_73070 | JGI IMG/M metagenome (GOLD analysis project Ga0099364, IMG submission 73070) | Microcerotermes parvus P3 segment gut microbial communities from Pointe-Noire, Republic of the Congo - Th196 P3 | ecosystem: Host-associated > Arthropoda: Insects > Digestive system > Gut ... | reverse complement strand
CGAAGAACAAGATGATGACGAAACCTATAAATATTACCTGTATTATTTTAAGAAATACAAATTTATGGAGGGCGCAAATTAAAACTAAAACGCTGCCGCTCAAGGAATTGTCGATAAACGATATTTATAACGGTGACAAGGCAACGTATGAAGTGCCTATATATCAACGGAATTATGCGTGGGAAAATGACGAAATATCCGCGCTGATTCAAGATATTTACGATGCTTATTCTGCCAAAAAGCAGACATATTATATCGGCACATTAGTTTCGTTCCATAAAGGCGACCAAGTTTATGAGGTCATTGATGGCCAGCAAAGACTTACGACAATCAACCTTATACTGGGCGCGTTGCAGATTCCGTTGAAGAATAAATTAACGTACCGGGCGCGTAAAAAATCCAATGATACCATACAAAGCATCCCGTCATTTGCAGTTGACGAGAAAGATTATGGAATTGTAAAGGGCTTTCGTTATGCGAAAAATGCCATTGCCGAGATAGTTCCGAAGAACAGTCAAGAGAAGTTCAAAACCTTTTTTCAACACAATGTCCACTTAATACACTACCACGTTCCGAAAGACATAGACCTTAACCACTATTTTGAAATAATGAACTCTCGCGGTGAACAACTTGAAAAGCACGAGATTATCAAAGCGCGACTCATTGCTGAACTCAGTAATGAAGACAGGGCTGTTTTCAATCGCCTTTGGGAAGTTTGCAGTGAGATGAATGTTTATGTGCAGCAGAAATACCGTGATACCACGATATTCGGCAGACATTTCCACGATTTTAAGATTACTTCTTTTGATGAATTACCTAAGACTGGTAGCAGTACGGGTACAAGGAAAATTAGTGAGCTTATCAATAATAAGGATGGCGATAAGGCACAAGCGGAGGAAGATAAAATAGACACCTTTCAACCGATTATTGATTTCTCAAACTTCTTGTTAATTGTGCTGAAACTTACCCGTATGGAAGAAAAAACATTTGACCCGACAGGCTTCAATTTGGACGACAAGGAACTAATTAACGAGTTTGACAATGTGCCGCAGATTGATGCAGAGTTCGTAAAGCAATTCGGATTTAACCTGCTGATGGCAAAATATCTTTTGGATAACTTTCTTGTCCATCACTCTAACGAAGATGACACGATTGAAAATAATCCTTGGAAACTGCAATACTGGCAAATGGAAAAGAAAAAGGGCTATCTCAAAAATCTTGACGGTGAGAGCGACGTTCAGCACAAATTGGTGCATTTGCTCTCTATGTTTGAGGTATCCTTTACAGCACGGCAAAGAAAGAATTACCTCTTTTATTGCTTGTTATACTTATTCCACGCCGACGACTTGGATGCTGAGAGTTACTACAAATTTGTATCTGACTTGGCAGACAAATATTTTTACGATGTATATTTGGTAGCCGAAAACCTCAATGAAATCAACACACCAAAGCCGGGCAGCTTTGACAGCAGCATACTGACGGATAATGAACTCGATGTTGCACTATATAATGATGATTATAATTTTACAGCTATCTATGGAGACGGCACTTCGGTGTCGGCAGGGATACCTTTGTTTATCTTCAACTATCTCGATTATAAATTGTGGGAAAAGTATTCTTGCGAACTGCGCGGAATAAAAGGATTAAAGAGCCGTATGGCAAGGAAAGAATTTTTCAACGCTCTCGGTTGCGAAGATTTTGGATTGAAAGTTTTTGAACAGTTTTATTTTTCAAGAACCCGTAGGAGCTTAGAGCATTATTATCCACAAGCCAACGCCACGGGTGAAAGCGGCGCACTGAACCAAGAACAAATAAATTACTTCGGAAATTACGCTATGATTGGCAGTGAAGCTAACAGTTCAGGGTCAAACTGGACTCCAAAAGTTAAACTTGACCATTATTTGGATTCTTCGGGTAAAATTAAACTGGTCAGTGTTGCATCAATCAAGTTCATGATTATGATGCAAAAGTGTAAAGATAACCAAAACAGCCGAGCGTCGGGTCAAGAGTGGAATTTCGATGATATCACAAACCATCAAGACAGGATGTTGAATCTATTGGAAATAGAGTAACTAAGAGCCAATTTCATTCTGTCCTTCCTTTAGTGCTTGCTTCGGAAGTGACTTGTGTAGTGGCGTTGATGGATATGTATAAGGAGCTATCTGGAGGAGATCACAGATAATGAGTGACAAAAAGAAAAATTACATACCGGATAATGCGGAAAATGCAAACGAAACATATGAGCAAACAACAGCTCCACTTATTACAACCCAAGAAGCTGTGCAAACTATAGAAACTCAGATTTTTGAAGCCCATGAAGCCGAGCAGGCTGTGGTAAGTGAGATAATTGCTGCTCAAGAAGCCGCGGAGCAAGCTGTGGAGGCTCAGGCTATAGCCGCTCAAAAAACTGCTGAAAAAGCTATAGTTCCCTATTTAGCTGCTCAAGAAGCTGCAAGGCAAATAGCGATTGCTCCGATAGTAGCCGCTCAAGAAGCTGCAAAGCAAGTCGCAATAGCCCCGATAGTAGCCGCTCAAGAAGCTATCGAGCGTAGTCCAGCAATGACCGTTTTGCATGGGGTTGCACAAGCTGCCGCTGCATACAAAAACATGGCTAAAGGAATAGCAGAAACCCTCGTAAAATACGACAATTATGTCATTAGTGTCGCGCAATCAATTAAAAATCTGGCATCGACAGTAAATGCAATTCAAAACACGATATTTACATCCCCTGTGTGGTCAGTATTTGAAAGCATTGGTCAACAAGCAATTCAGATGCAAGATAATATTGAACGGAGGTATGTATCTAAAAAAGCACTGATTGAGCGCTGGAATGCACTTGAGCAAGAATTAAAGCATCAAAACCGGTATTTCCCAAAAGCGGAGATTTTGACAATATTCGACGAATGTATTAAGGAAGCAAGCTACCCTTTCCGCAAAGGCGGTATCCTTTATCGAGCGCGCATTATTGATGAAAATGGTCTACCAGATGTAGTGAAAAACATAGTTAGTACAGCCAATGAATCAATCAATAATTCTACCCATAGTTACTTTAATAGCGAAATGAGCATTTGGGAATACATTGAAAATATGCCAACAGAAGAATGGGAAGAAAATTATGCAAATGGATTCTTTCCTCAAAGCATTAGTTTTTGGGGATTTGATTCAAAGGCGTCAGATGCTCCCCCAAGCGATAAAGCACAAAAGCCGGGTAGAGTAAACCCTCCCGGCATAGCTTATTTATATGCAGCGACAGGATTCAAAACAGCCATTGCAGAAATACAGCCGATGAATGGGGAACTCGTAAGCGTAGCAAAAATTCAAACCAAGAAGAAATTGAAACTGTTTAGTTTTGACTTCCATGAGTCATTGAGAAATACCAAAGCAATGAAAGCCCCGATTAGAGATTTCAAAAAATACACAGGAAAATCCTATTGGGAACTTGAAGTTTTCTTTGATACCATCTCTGAATTATTCTCAAAGCCAGTTCTAGGGAATGCTGATAATTACTACGTTACGCAATACATCAGCGAATACATAAAAAGCAAGGGATTTGACGGTATCAAGTTTAAGAGTTCTCTGAAAAAAGGCGGGGCAAATGTTGTGTTGTTTGATACATCAAAGGATGCAGATGGCAGTCCATTGAATTACGACATTACAGAAACACGTTTACATTTAATTAAAAATGTAACTGTAACGTCAAGCCAGATTTTGCCCAAAAAGCAGACATAGGTATGCTGTGCTAAAACAGCCGTCCGATTAGGATGGCTGTTTTACATTACTCGTCTATTGGCGGTCTGTTTCTGCTTCCCTATGAAGTCTGCCCGAAGGCACAAAATCAGATTCCGGACCGGAAGCCCCGCGGCGACCGTCTTTATTATGTAATGAGATAAAAGATAAATAATAAACCACGATATCCCGACCGAAGCATAGTTAAAATATTCCAGCACATCTTCGCCGAGCAGCCTAAATAAAGCCATAATCAATACGGTTATCAAAACGCTCGGAACCGCGACGCCATATGCCGCTAGCAAGCTGCCGCATGTGCCGCTTAATTGCTGCCCGCATGTCGCACCTAACTTTACAGGGAGCGTACCGGGCGTAATATTTGCAATCACCGTATGCTTTAAATAATCATCTTCCGATATGGCGTCGTTTTTCAGGACAAGCTCGCGTTCTATGATTGGGATAAGTACGCTCCCGCCTCCAAATCCAATCATCCCTATTTTTGTAAAAGCTGATAAAAGGTTTAATCTTGTCATTTCAGTGTGCTTCATCACCTTGTTTACAGATTCCGTTAGCCGCAGCAGGGATGCTTCACGTCAAATCTATCTGGCGGGGGATAAACGTCGTCCTTCATCATAAGATGTACGGCGCTAAGCTTAAATGTGAGCGGCAACGCGAGAATATTGGGGTTTTCGGGCAGGAATTTTTTCATGGCGTCTTCAAGAGCTTCTTCAAAAGTCGCCCTTGTTTTCATGCCCATACCTCTTGCATAACCCGGCTCCTGCGCTCCGACGATATAAATCGCGGCAGTATGTTCTTCGGCGATATGTCCACAGCTTATCATGGAAAAGGCATGAAACGGATGAAATCCGTAGGCAAAACGGTATTTGTCGATATAATCCTGTTTTGTGGCAAAATATTCGCCCAACATGTTCATATCCGGCAAGGTATTGTTGTAATTCCCTTGGAACCGCTCGTAAACCTCACGATAACAAGGAAATTCCTCGTCGTGAAAATAACCGTTACAAGCCGACGAACATATTACAACGCAGCGGTCGGAAAGAATCCTCTTGTGGCGTATAATCTGAGCAGATATCGCTTGCATCATAAAGATTGGATTCGTCCCCATGCCGTTGCCGTAATGAAAAAACTGAGGCATGCCGAATACCAATACGTCGTATTTTTTTTTAGCCCACGGCACATAGGTGCGTTTATCCGCGACTTCCCAGCTTTTCGGCTGTATTTCGGCGGCGCAACCTGAAAATATGGCGATTTGGCGGGATTTTGTGTCGAGCGCCGCATCACAGCAGAAAAATTTCTTGCCCATTTTTTCTTCCATATGCATACCAATTTCATCAAATTTGGTGCGCATCAAGCTTTTGCCGGAAACGGGCGTAAAATCCGTGCGGTGCATCACATCCGGAACATGGTGGCTTGCGATACTGCGCCAGTGTGTGATGCCTGTCGCGCAATGCTTGTATCCGCCGGAATAGCCTCCATACGGATTGCCTTGCGTGTGGCCTATGAGGATGGCGACATCGCTGTCAAAGACATATTTATTCATCAGCACAGGGTCGCCGCGCTTTGTCAGGCCAAGGTCAACCATATGCTTCTTGTCTTCGCTGTCGTGATTGATGTTAATACTACTCCTGATAAACCATTTATTCGCTGCAGTCTTCGTATGCGGACATGAGTGCGTCCACTGTTTTTCTGGCCGCCTCAAATTGCCGGTTGCGTTCATCAATATCCCCGCTTGTAAACAGATGCACCACCAACTTCACGCCGGGATCAATCAGCGGTGCGATGAGGTCAATTTCGTCCCATCCGACTTTAGCCTTGACGATTACCGGCGTGCCGCGGAATACATCGGCTACGCGCTGCGCTTTGTTTGGAGACGGATCGGCTGTGAAGCCGAGCGCAAGATCAACCATTTGTAAACCGCGGGTATCGCGGAGCAGCTCAAGATTATGCCCCGCGTTTCCGCAAGTATGTATGGCAACGCCTCCAAAATGATCGGACAGCTTTGTGTTGTACGTCCGGCAGGTGTCAATGTAACTGCGTGGCGATATAAATGTCATGTTGTCGTCGGATACGCTGATGCCGCTACCCTCTCGCGAGGACGGCATAATGTGGCCGGGCAGCGCCAGATTTTCACCGATTATCTCCATCTGACGCTCGCTGAATTCAATGATCAGCCTTGTAATTGAATTTAATAACGGATCAAGCAGCTCCGGCTCATCCAGTGTAGCTGCAAAAAACTCAGTTGTATCCAGTATCATGCTGCCCGTGTCGTTGGGGCTTTGCGTGTCGGTCATAGATATGTCAAGCATACCGCCGGTTTGTTCTTTAAAATAGCGGATCATATCCAGTGTAGCCGACATTTCCTCACATTCGCAGATGGACGGATGTTTTACACCGCGCACGTCATCCAAGGAATGATAGATCGGCAAAACCTGCGGCGATTCGTTTCCGTGCCAGATGTACTTGCAGCCATATGCCGCCGCATATATGCCTACGCCCATCCACGGCTCCAAATAGCCGAAAACAAAGTCCGTTTCAAGCTTTACTGTATCGGTTAAAAAATCGAGCTGCGCCTCGAGCGATTTTTCCTTATACCGGCAAATGCCCTGCCAATGAGTGGACGAAGCGAGCTGAGCGATTGGTACGCTCCAGTCCCCGCCTTGCAAAAAGCGCCTGTAGTTTAAATCCTTTTTCTCTTTATAGTCGAGAAACGCCTTAAAATCAAAATCCTTTACCTGCATTTAAATCCTCCTTTTAGTCAACATCATTACTTATTTAGGGTTATTGTTTAAATTGACAGAAGAGCTGAGCTTCATCAAAGCGGGACCCTTAGCGTTTCGAATTCACAATTCGGTTGTTATATCAGTTTCCGTTTCCCTGTTTCATTGAAGCACCCATGAATACGGATTTTTGAACTAATTTCATGATATTTTCGATTTCATTTCCTATATGCAAAAGCACGTCCTCGCAAAAACGCCGTGCAACAAAGAAAGATCCGATGGGCAATCCCTCCGACGTCTTCCCAATGGGAACCGTCATACTGGGAAAACCGGCGCCCGCCGTCAGGCCGAAATCCGGTGAGGGCATAAAACATATATCGACGCCGTTCTCATCGAACACTGCATCTAACAGGCGGATGGCACTGTCTCGCGCCGCCAACGCCTCATGGTATTCCTGAGAATTCCTGTCTCCATGTAAGGCGAGCGCCAGCATGTCTTGGCCGTATTTCAGCGCAATGTCGGCATGGCGTTCATTGAATAGGATTATCTCCCGCAGATTTTGCGGTATGGCACGATTATTCATGGATTGGAGGTACTGATTGATACCATATTGGAATTCATGCTGCATAAGCGGCCCCACAAATCCGGTGTTTATGCTACATTCCGGGATTTCCGCAATATCCGCGCCGAATTCGCGCATGGCGCGGATAAGGCGTTCGCTGGCGGATGCCCGCTCGACATTGGCGCCGCCGTCAGCGTTGTGGTAAATACCAACCCGCAAAGCAGCGAGACCGGTTTGGACGGATGCTTTGGCATATTGCTTTCCGGCAAGCACTCCCAAGAGTAAGCGGGTATCTTCTATGCACTGCGTTAAGGAACCCGGCGTATCCAATGTAAATGATATCGGAATCACGCCTTGAGCATCTATTAAACCTGCTGTCGGTTTTAGTCCGACTATTCCAGCCTCCTGCGCGGGGGAGATGATGGAACCGCAAGTCTCGGTTCCAATAGCCGCAGCGCATAAATCGGCGGCAACAGCGACAGCGGAGCCTGTACTTGAGCCGGAAGGATCAGCGTTCTGGTCGAAAAAATTCAGCGTTTGCCCACCGCGGGAGCTGTATCCGTTAGCCATTGAGGTGGACATATAGTTTGCAAATTCCGTCATATTTGTTTTGCCCAGTATGACCGCCCCCGCCTCGCGCAGCAAACAGACAATCGGCGCATCTTTCGGCGCATTATTTTCCGCTAATGATATAGACCCCGCGCTTGTATGCATCCTGTCCCCCGTGCTTATGTTGTCCTTGATAAGGATAGGAACTCCGTACAGCGCGCCCCGCTTTTCATCCGCGGCATCCAGACGTTCCGCAATGGCAATAGCATCGGGGTTGATCTCAATAACGGCATTAAGATGCCGTTGTGCCGCGATGTTTGCAATATAGCGCCCCACGAGCTGCCTAGATGATAGTGATCCCATACGGATGCCTTTTGCTATTTGAGAAATCGTCATATCCAATCACCTTAATTCTGAACGTTTATAATAAGCACTTTTAGTTTAGATATGTCTGTTTAAAAATATGATTCTTAATTGCTTTCGCGGCAGGCGTCGCTGCCATTCCGCCTTCCGATGTCTCCTTAAGCTGCAAAGGCAGCATCATGCCTACTCTGTGCATAGCCTCAATCATCTCATCGGCGGGAATAATGCTTGCAATGCCGCTTAGGGCCATATCGGCGCTGATTATCGCGTTTACAGCCTGGGAAGCGTTTCTCTGTGCGCATGGAACCTGTACCAGTCCGGCAACAGGGTCGCACACCAATCCCATTACATTCATCAGCGCTATGCAAAAGGCGTTTATGGCCGTTTCATCAGGGCCTCCCGCTATTTGTACGGCAGCCGCAGCAGCTATCGCGCCGGCCACTCCGCATTCGGCCTGGCATCCGCCCTCCGCTCCTGAAACAGTGGCGTTGTGCATGACAATCGCGCCAATCCCGGAGGCTGAAAGAAGCGCTTCAAGGATTGTTCTGCGCTTAACATGATCCCTTTCCTCAAGCGAAATAAGGACTGCCGGTAAAATTCCGCAAGCTCCTGCCGTCGGGGCGGCGCAGATTAGACCCATAGACGCGTTTACCTCACTGCATGAAAGGGCATAAGCCATAAGGGTATTGATAAATCTCCCCGAAATACCGCCTGTATTTTCAGCATAAGAATACTGGTTTCCAGCGATTCCTTCTATCAATCTGCCGACAGTTTTGTGACTGTACGTAAGCGCACCTTTTGCTGAACGGCGCATTATTTCATAGCGTTCGTCCAGTAAAAGGAAAATTTCCGCTTCATTTTTCTCCGTAAGTTTTATTTCGTTCTCTAAAACAATCTCCCAAAACCGTACACCGCGTTCAACAGAAATTCGTAAAAGCTCTGCTACCGTATTGTACATGCTCATGCCTCCGTTGGTTTTAGGTTTATTGCCTGCGCCCTCAAAACGCCGGCAATACCAACAATCCTTTTTACTACCTCATCGCTAATAAAGTCATCTGCCTCTATTACGTAATAAGCGGTATCTCCTTTAGATTTGCGGTTAAGCTTCATTGTGGCGATGTTGATATCGTGTTCCGCCATCACATGGGAAATATTGCTGACGATACCTTTTTTGTCCTCATGGAAAATAAGAAGTGTCGGCAATTGAGCGGTAAATTCGATATCCATACCGTTTAACCGGCTAATCAAAATCTGACCACCTCCGATAGATGAGCCTATTATCTCGCATATCTCCCCGCAATCGGAGTAAAAGCTTATTTTTACGGTATTTTCATGAGCATCGCCAATCTCCTCACTATAAAACTCGAACGACAGCCCTTTCTCTTTTGCTAATTCAAAAGAAGCCGACAGGCGTTCGTCATCTTCTTTTATACCTAATACCCCCGCCACCAGCGCCTTGTCCGTACCGTGGCCCTTATATGTTTTGGCAAAGGAGCCATGAAGCCCAAAGCGAACCTTGGAAAAGCTGTCACCGGCGATCAATCGCGCTGCATTGGCCAGGCGCGCCGCTCCCGCCGTATGTGAGCTGGAAGGGCCGATCATTACCGGGCCGATTACTTCGAATATACTGATATTCATGAGTTATTCCGCGTTTTCTTCATTTGTTTTGGGGAACACAATGGCATCGTTGGTCATCCTCAGGGCTTGTTCTCGTTTTATCTCGTACAAAAGCGGTTGCCCCGCCAGTATGCGCCTCATATCCTCAATAAGCGCAAGCGTTACCCGTTCATGCCTGTCTCCCGTCGGCCCGCCCATATGCGGAATCAAGACGGCGTTGTCAAGTCCTTTCAGAGGACTGTCAATCGGCAACGGCTCATCCTCAAACACATCCAGTACCGCATGGATTCGTCCGGTACGCAGCTCTTCGGCCAAAGCCTGCTCGTCCACCACGCTTCCGCGTGCGGTATTGACCAGCAGCGCACCGTCCGGCATAAGCGCCAATAAGCGTTTATTGACGGCATGGAACGTCTCAGGCGTACGCGCCATGTGCAAGCTTATAATTTCGCAAGATGAAAATAATTGCTCCATTGACTCAGCACGAATCATACTGTATTTTTGGCAATCTTCGTCACTGAGATGACGGCTGAACACCATAACCTCGTTCCTGAACGGTTTTAGCATCGGTACAAGCTCCCGCGTAATCGCGCCAAAACCCGCGAGCCCGATTTTTTTGTCGAACAGCCCTTTATTCTGATAGCCGTCCGACCTCCATACGCCTTTTTGGACATTGCCCGCAAAATATGGAATACGGCGCAAACCGGTCAAAATGTACGCGAGAGTTCCCTCGGCCACCGATTCTGCATACAGTGCATTTCCGCTTATTACCGTCACGCCTTTGTCATACAGCGCAGGCGAAACGATAGCCGCTACCGAGCCTCCGGTATGCGCGACAAGCCGCAGCCGTGACACATTATGCAAAACTTCCTTGTCCAAGGACGGGCAACCCCAGCCGGTTACGCAGATGTCTGCGCCATCAAGCAGATTGGCCATCGTTTGCTTATCGTATTCGCCGTCGTTCCAGACGATATCTCCCACCTCACCGAGCTTTTGAGCCGCCATGGGAGAGATAAAAGATGTGCGGGCATGGTTGTTGGGCATCAATACAGCAATTTTTGACCTCATATTTTATTGCCTTTCTTATGAATTTGTTTTTCTGGTTCATTAGACCCCTTATATGGCGGAATCCTCACAACGGCCTCCAATATTCCTCCGCCTGATAAAAGTGGAAGCAGATCGCTATCAATTAGATTGCCATCAACCCAAATTCCATGTTTTTCCGCATCATCCGTTCGTTCAACGGTAATATGATAATTTGTCCCGCGAAATTTCCTTGTTATTTGTGCTTTATTCCATCCGCTTGGAAACTGCGGCACAACCCTTAATCCGTCATAATCGCGTTTTAGGCCAAATATTCCATCACATATTGTCATAAGAACCCAAGCTGATGTGCTCGTTATCCATGAATGGTATGACTTCCCATAATATTTGGGATGCATCCCATAGCAATTCGTCATTACATAAGGCTCGGCGCCGGATATGGATACGGGGTTATCCGGATTGTCCGGGAAAATCGACAGCAACGCACGAAGAGCATTGTCGGCGCGCCCTGCGACACAATCCATATATGCCTTAAACCCGGTTGCATGACAATATACGCCGCCGTTTTCATACAGTCCGGGCAGCATCGCTGAGATGCGGCCAAGATTTTGAGAATATTCGTTATATGGGGGCGAATTTAACGGGAATCCAAACGAATGCTCCATGGAATCTATGGCGTCAAGCACTTGTTTCATTCTCTCGCTGTCGGGTATACCGGCTAATACTGGCCAAACCTGAGCGTTTAAGAAAATTTTGCTGCCGTCACTCTTTTTTGAGCCAACATCACCATGCTTTGATTTCGCGCGCACATACCATTCCCCATCCCACGCTGCCTCATTTATTTTTGAACGCAATATGCAATAATTATTTTCCATATCTTCGGCGTCAGATATTGCGCCTATCTTGCGGCAAAGTGCGGACATTTCCTTTAAAGCCAGACACAACTGTGCCGCCAGCATAACAGACTCGGCTTCCGGGTCGGTTGTAATATTTAATGAATCATTCCAGTCGGCGGTAAGAATAAGCGGCAGACCATTTGGCCCGGTAGCTGTGAGCAGACGCCGAATTGCAGATTTGACATGCTCCATAACAGAGCCGCTTCCTCCGTCCTGATAATCGATAACATGATCTAATATCGAAAAATCCCCGGTTTCCTTAACCAGCTCAATTACGGCCCAAATGATCCAGAACGGCTGGTCGGAGTATTTTGTATCATCGTAGGGCTGCCATGTAAGAACTGCCGACCCATCACGGAACTGATGCCTCAGCACTTCCAGTATTTCCGCTTTCGCACACGGAACATCATAACAGAGCATCGAAACGGCAACCTGAAGATTATCACGGACGCCTTTTTTGCCTACAACGCAGAAATCCGTCTGCTTTTTCAGCCATGTATTGAATATCCGGTCAAGACGCGGTTCAGGCGTCGTTACAGTTAACATCCGATAGCGTTCGGCAGCGAATATAATAGCATCGGACAGCATTTGTTCGGGAGCCCCTGATTTGTAAATGCGATTTGTCAGTGACATCGCCTCATCTTTCGATGCGGTGACGCCGACAATATAATTCAGCGCAATTGTCTGTTTAGGTGCAATAGTAAGCTTATTTTGGAGTGCCGCCCCTAACATAAAATTTGATGTCTCAGAATTTGCGCAATCCTTGCCTGAAGATATGACACGGGGCGAAATATATTGTCCAGCCGGGCTTGAGTCCCCCTTTGTGACAAGCGCTTCCGCTCCCAGAAACCCGGTAAGATCTCCGTCAAAAGCATAAGGCGTTTTGGAGCAGGATAAAAAAGCGTTATACCTGTCGTGCGGTGCGTTAGGATGCTTTGATTGTATGTAGACGCCTTTAAGCTCGTCTGAATAGCTTGTTTCGCAGAATCTGTACATCTCATAGTATCGGGGGTATTTGAAGCCCTCCAATTCAAAGCTCATCACGGCAAATACGCTTAAGTATGCGGCGACATCGCCGGTATTGCGCAAATGGAGAGTCCATATTTCACATTGATCGTCTTTTGGCACAAACAATTTCCATGAGGCTTTCATGCCGCCGTACAAGCCGCTGACTTCCGAATACGCAGGATGATGTTCGCAGCGAAAACTGCTTCCGCCACCGCTTCCTATACGCCATGAAGCCGTTGTTGTATCATCCCGCAAATAGAGATAGCGGCAGCCTTCGCTGTTGATTTGGCACAAGTTCGCGTTATTATCTATGGTATAACTTCGTCCGTGGCCGATTTGTGAAATCTGCGAAACATAGCCATGCTTGTTCCACAAGTAATTATACCAGTGGCGTGGCGGCTCACTGGTATTGATTAAAACACTTTCACCGGAAAAGCTGTAAAGCTCCATTCATTTTCGTCCTCTTTCCTTTTACGATGTATGAAGGCGGGGATGAACCCCGCCTTCATCCTTGCAAATTATTGGCCCGCGTTGAACGCTTCCACCTGTTCGGTTACGGTATCGAATACTTTCTGCCAACCGGCGGCAAGCATTTGTTGTTTAAAATTATCCCAAGCAGCGTCGGCGTCGGCAACGGCTCCGACTTGCATCGGCGGGATAAGCTCATTAAACAGCGCCGTCAGGTTCGCCACCTCTGTCGCGATCTCGTCGGTTACAGCGGTGAATCCCGCCCTGGGGTTAAATGTGTTATAGTTGTTCTGAACAAACGCCACTTGCGCGACATATTGCTCCGGCAGCCCCGCGTCAAGTAAGCGCGCTGCGTTCGGAACCATCCAGAAGCCTTGCGCTTCGCCGCTATACGTGTTTGTGTCGGGGGTCACGCCCGACGGAAGTGATTTTTTTCCGTCCTGCAAAACATAGTTTACGCCCTCTATTCCATTGTAGAGCAATGTGGACACTTCTTCGTCAAACATTATCATGTCAATCATCATCAACGCGCGTTCAGGCTCCTTGCAGGAAGCGGTGATAGAGAAACCGTTGCCGGCGTAGCTGGGGGCCATTCCTCTCGCGTTCCATGAATCCGTGGGAATCAGCAACGGCTCGTAACCTGCTGCTGCGGCTTTGATTGCATACGGTTCCAGAGAGATAGTGTTGCCGAACGCAATTCCTGAGCGGCCGTTGACAAAGTTGTCTGACGCGGAGGATGGCGCCGACAAAGCCGCTGGGTTGACATATCCCTTGTCATACCAATCCTTGGCCATCTTCGCGCCTTTAATCAGCGCATCTTCGAAGTCGGTAAGCATGCCTAAGTTTTTCAGTACCGGTTCATCGGTATAATAATAAGTGCCGGTTCCGCCGCCGGGGAGCAAACCGTTAAAGGTATGCCCGATATACAGCCAGAAAGGTGTGCATTGCCGAACATCATCCTGATTTCCGTTGAATGGGACAATATCCGGCTCATTGTCCTTTATTGCCTGAAAATATGGCTCTATATCCGCAAGACCGGTGGGGGTATCAAGCCCGTACTTCTGAATAATATCCCCGCGCAGGAGCATGTAGTTGTTGGCCGCAATCGTAGGCTCGGCGGGCACCATATAGACTGCCCCGTTGAAACTGACATCCTTCCATCCGATTTCAGGGATGCTGGTTCTGGCTCTTGGCGCGTAAGCATCCAGCATTTCAGGGGGCATCTCATAAAACCCACCCATTTCGATGTGTTGAAAATAACTGAGCCAGTCGGCAGAATACATAATGTCGGCGCCAACTCCCGCTGCCAATACAGAAGCGTATGTGGATTGGAAGTCCGACCAGTCGATATACTGAATGCTGAAGGTCGCGTTGATTTTTTCTTTCAGAATTTTGTTGGCCTCATTCACAACGTCAGGCATACCCACGGATTCCGGGCCACCCATAAGATAGATAACAAAATCCACAGAATCGGATATGTCGGCGCTGCCGGCCGGCGTATCCCCAGCCGGTTGATTTGACGCGGGAGGTGCTTCGCCGGATGTAGATGGTGTGCCTCCATTGCCGCAGCCCGACAGGAGTGATAATGACATCATTCCCGCGAGAGCTAAAGACAGAAGCTTCTTTTTCATTTGACTTTTTCCTCCTTCTAAATAAGAAATATACATTGATATATGCACTAACGGATTAAATCCAATTAATGTCATCCTTTTACGGCTCCGATGGTAATGCCGCTTACAAAAAATCTTTGCACAAAGGGGTAAAAAAACATGACCGGTCCGACAGAGATCACAACCATTGCCAACTTCAATGATTCTGCCGGGCTTTCCCTTTGAGGAACGATGCTTACAAGGCTTTGCGCAAAATTGGCTTTGGATATGATTTGATATAATACATATTGCAGCGGGTGCAGATTGGCGTCGCTCACAAAGAGCATGGGGGTCCACCAATCGTTCCAATAATTGAGCAGCAGAAGGAATCCGACAGCGGCGAGAATCGCTTTTGAAAGAGGGAGAATAATATGCAAATAAACCCATAAATCGCCGCCGCCGTCGACTTGTGCCGCTTCAATCAGGGAATCCGGGATCGTTGTCTTGAAAAAGTTGCGTAAAATCAGAATATAGAATACATTAATCATAGGCGACAGTATCAAAATGAATATAGAATCGCGCAGTTGAAGGTATCTGGTAACGACTACATAGTACGACATCATACCGCCGTTGAACAACGTGGTGAAGAATAGAAAAAAAGCCATCACGTTACGGTATTTGACGTCCTTCCTATACAGCACATACGCAGTCATGGAGGAAATCAGGAGAGATAGAAAGGTTCCTGAGAACGTAACGATAATGCTGACGGCATAGGCGTTTATGATTCGGGCCGGCGTAGAAAATATCACTTTATACGCTTCTATGGAGAACTCTTTCGGGATAAGACGGAATCCATCTCTGAAAATGGAGGACTCTGACGTAAACGATCCCATAATCAAAAGCCAGAAAGGGATAACGCAGAGGAGTGCGGTCGCCGCGACTACCGTATATTTGACAATCGAGAAAACATAAAAATCCGAACCGTGTCTTACTGAATGTCCATGCTTATTTATACCGTCCGCCCCCTTAAAACAATGCGTAATCGGGTTCGATTTTTTTAACAATAAAATTGACAGTCAGGATAATAAACAGGCACAAAAACGATTGATAAACACCTACTGCCGAAGCCATGCCAAAATCAATGTTTCCGGTTAACGACCGGAATACCAGCGTATCAATGATATCGGTGGTTTGCAGCAAGACGCCGTTTGTGCCAATCAATTGGTAGAACATATCAAACTGTCCCCTGAGTAAATTGCTGATTCCCAATAGAACCAAAGTAATAATTGTCGGTTTCAGCGAAGGCAGGGTAATCTTGAATATGCGCTGCCAGATATTTGCACCGTCTATGTCCGCTGCCTCATAACATTCCCTGTCAACTCCCATGATTGCCGCAAGATAAAAAATGGTTCCATATCCGATAAGCTTCCAAACATAAAAAACAGGCAGTAGAAAATACCAATAATTAGGCTCGTTATAAATATTGACGGGATTCATCCCAAGGGATTTCAAGAGATAATTCACAGTCCCGAATTCCGGGTTAAACACACTGTAAACAAAAGACGACACAACTACCCATGAAATGAAATACGGCAGGAACATCATGGATTGAGCTATTTTTTTAAAAAGCTCGCTTGCAATCTCAGACATACATATGGCTACAACAATGGAAAAAAAGGTGTATACAAATAAAAACAAAAGATTAAAACCAATGGTATTCAACGTGGTTGAGAGGGCCTTGCCCGAGGTGAAAAAGAACTCAAAATTTTTAAACCCAACCCACGGGCTGCCAAAAATACCACCGTCATAAGTATACTTCTTAAAAGCGAGTAGAACCCCGCTCATAGGGAAGTACGCAAATATCAGAATATAGACCGTCACGGGAAGGAACATCAAATAAAGGGTTTTCTTTTGTGAAATCTCGTAAAAAAAGCCACCCTTGCGTTTTGGTGATTCATTTTTTGAACGAGCCAATAAGGTCACCTCCTACTAAATGTTGCGGAGTCCGCAAAATAATAAACACTATCTAAGTGAGCGAATCAACAACTGCTCAAAAAGAATCATATGGGAACGATAAATTTGCTCGTGCGAGTATTGCGCTCCATATCCGGCATCGACAACGCACTCATTGCTCTCAAAAACCATGCTGAATCCGCCCCCAACATGATGCAGCGCACTTGTCAGTTCAAAAACCGCGGGAGGACGCTCCGGATACTCAAATTGCAACCCTTCTTTTCGCGCCTCGGCGTCGCAAATTTTAGACAGCTCAATTAATTCTTTGTTAATTTCCGATGGTACAAAGCTGGTAGGAATAATCCTGTTTGCGTCGTTTGTCCCGCCGTGCAGCAAAACAATATAATCGGCAAACTCGTCTCCTGCCAGCTTAAGAAGCGCCGACGTTTCATGTGCCATCGGGCTAAAGAAGTTGTCGCACATCAAATTTACGCCATCGTCATTAAAGTAGCCGCCAAGGAAATCCACATAATCTTTAATGGGGTGTACCTTTTTGCAAGCCGGCCATCCGCAAAGCGAACCATCCTTCCACGTACCCTGTCCCCAGTATTCCAAGTCTTTTCGTTCGCAGCCAATCATTGAGGCCGGAGTCACGCGTGCTCTTCCGTCCGGGTTGGCAACCGGTACAATCAACAGCCGAACCTGCTTTGCCGCGTCAAGGAGGGGCTGATTAGAATTACCGGCAAAATCCTTTCCTGTTTCAATCAGTGATATGAGGTTAAGCAAAGCCGCTACACCTTCGGTTTCCTGCCCATGTATCGCGCCTATCAACAAAACGACAGGTTTTTTGAAATCATTGCCTATGTAAGCTTTCCGGTCTCCCACGAAAAGTGCCGAGCAATAATTGGCGCGGCTTAGTATATTCTGCTTTTCGCCGTATTCAAAAAGCCATACCGTTCTGCCGCCGGCGGATAAGCAAAGCTGCTTAGCGCCATATTCGCGAGCCTGACAATCAAGGGTGTCCAAATCGCTTTTCCAAAATCCAGGAATTTCACTAAACATATTTGTGTGCCTTTCTATACTAAACTACTTGACTTTATATTCCGCAATCGCATCGCAGGCGAAAATTGCATGATCGCAGTTCCCGTGAAGTTCATAAGGCCCGTGCGGCGTCATGATATAGCGCTTGAAATCCTGGCTGCATCTCTCTTTGATGCCATGAAACATCCTCTTTAAGCGGTATATGACCAATCCGCCTGATGGGCTTTCTCCATTGTGAGCGACTAAATGTATTATATCATGCACAAAAACAATAGCCATACAAAAAAGTATTTGGATACTTTTTTGTATGGCTATTGTTTCTATATTGATTTTGCTTAATTTCTATATTCCGTTGGCGATTTGTTTTTATATTTTTTGAAAACTGAGGCAAAGTGTTGAGGCGAGGAAAATGATAGGTGGTAAGCGATGGAAGTGATTGACATGTTGGTCGTAGAAAGCAACCGCTCCGCCTCTGATATTTTCTGGCGCAATATATAGTCGTGTGGGGTGAACCCTACCTCCGACTTGAATTTCTGTTTTAGAAAAGACGGTGAAAGGTTTGCGTCCCTAGAAAGGTCTTCTATCGAAATCGGATCAGTGACATGACCCCTGATATAGCTAACCACTTTCGCGATATCCTCGGAAACCTCAGACGGTTTATTGCTTATTGTCTTGTTGATGCTGTCGCAGATAATGGAAAACAGATAAGTCAAATCAGACCGTATCAAGGATGCCTTCAATGGACTTTTACCGTGATAGTGCTTTATAATGTTTTTTAAAAGCGCATGGTGTTTTTTGCGGTTGACTGATTTGACCACACGGCCGCGCAAGGAAAATATGGTTGCCATAATATGTTTGCTTTCGGCTTCAGACATATTAAAAAGCTGCTTTGTATCCGGTGCGCATTCAAAAATCAAAAAATAATTGTCAGATATTTCGCTCAACTGTTCGGAGCCGTGCATTTCATCCGGGAAAAAGACGATGAATTCTCCCGCTTTCACTTTTACGCTCCCGCCCTCTGTCACAAATGTCTGGCTGCCGGAACAATAATATATAATTTCACAGCACCTGTGATGACAGTGCATCCCCGTTGACAGCGATATATCCTTGGAATTGACATGACCCATGCTTTGCACTTCGGATACGCCGATGTTGCATAAATTGAATACCTCCCGCCCCCTGCCGGCTTTATACATAATGCGGCTCCCCAAATCGAACTGCAGGCTCAGGGCGGCTTCTATTCTGGCTGCCAGATTCAGAAGAAGTTCTTCCTTAAATCGCCGCGCGACAAAGAAAGATCCGATAGGTAAGCCCTTTGATGTTTTCCCTATTGGAACCGTTATGCATGGAAAGCCTGTAGCCGTTGTTAAGCCGAACTCTGCCGCAAGTGAAAAATATACATCGATACCATTCTTATCCAACATTGCGTCTAATTCGCATATAGCGGCGTTTCGCGCCGTCAATGCCTCCAAGTACTCTGGATCGTCTATTGCTCCACAATTGCTGCGCTCTAGTACATCTTGGCCATACTTCAACATAGTGTCGGTGTGGCACTCATTGTACTCGATAATCTCCTGCAAGCTCTGAGGGATTGCAGGGTTCCCCATAGACCGCAAATAAGTATCAATTCCATATTTGAATTCATTCCGCATTATTTGAAAGATAAACACTGAATGAATGCCATGCTCCGGAAGCTCTACACAGTCCGCTCCAAGCTCGCGCATCATTTCGACAAGCCGCTCTCCGGCGGCAATCCATTCGGGGTTCGCTCTATCGGTGAACGTGCGGTAAACACCGATGCGAAGGCCCTCAAGCCGGAATTTACCGGGTGTTTTCCTATACTGTCTTCCGGCGAGTACGCCCAACAGCAGCCGCGCGTCATCCACGCACCGCGCTATCGGCCCGGGCGTGTCCAGCGTAAAGGATATGGGAATCGTCCCTTGATTGTTGACAAGTCCCGCCGTCGGCTTTATACCAACGATTCCATAGTCCTGCGCGGGTGCGATGATAGAACCGCAGGTCTCTGTTCCGATAGCCGCCATACATAAGCCGGCCGCTGTTGCGATGGCAGAACCCGTACTGGAACCGGATGCGTCAGCTTCCGAATCAAAAAAATTCAACGATTGCCCTCCGCGCGAACTATATCCATTCGGCATGGATTCAGACATATAGTTAGAGAACTCCGTCATATTTGTTTTGCCGATTATTACCGCACCGGCTTCACGCAACAGAGAAACAGCCGGAGCGTCTTCAGGGGCAATGTTTTCAGCTAACGCCGCAGATCCCGCGCTGGTATGCATACGGTCTCCCGTATTGATATTGTCCTTAATCAGGATGGGGACGCCATACAACGTGCCGCGTCTATCGCCGATGCCAATAGAATCCAAGCGTTCGGCGAGGGCGAGGGCGTCAGGGTTAATTTCTATTACGGCATTAAGGTGTTTGCTTTCTTCAATTGCCGATATACATCGTGATACAATTACGCGCGAAGACAGCTCACCATTTCGTATTGCCTCGCTCATTTGGGAAATGGTCATAAAGTTCCTCATTTTATAACATACACCTTTTTTACTTTGTCGTATCAGCTTTATTTTTTCCATTTGGAGGGAGCATATTCAGACGCAAACACTCAACCACCCGACCCCAAATCCTCGTCTAAAGGCTTTACATATATTGTGAAGCGATGAGGATATACTATTCTTCGGTATTTTCGCATACTGTGAACGCGTCAAAGCTTGCCGCTCCGTCTATCCTGATAATGCGGATTTCATTTTGCTTGCCCTGAGAAAGATTCATCACCGGCATTACCGTACCGTCGTAACGCATATCCCGGCCGCCAGTGGACGGGAAGAAAAGCGGCCCGTATGATTTGCCGTTGATAAACAATTCATACCGCGATTCTATTTCGGAACAATACCGGATAAGCAGGCCGGCTTGGCCCCCGTCACCGCCGTCAACTCCGGTAATCGTCACAGAAGCGCCCTCCACGTCCATGAAGTTAACGATTCTGCCGTTCGAAGCATTCGGGTCATAGGTGCGCTGAGGTACTACGGCTCCGCACCTCCGCCTGATGGGCGCTAAATCTCCATAAGCCGCCGGGTATGTTTTATACATGCTTTCCGGTTTTGTGTTAAACGTGAACCAATCCAGCCGGAGCGATTCGGCGTCTCTGAAAACTAAATATATTTGCTTCGTTCCCGCAGTATTGCTGAGCGTACATCCCACTTGCGTATATTTATCCCCGGTGTCGGAGACCGAACAACTGCCTAACAATTCTCCGTCAGGGCGATCCTGCCGGATTTCTATTACGGCGTGATTATCGGAAGCCGCGTAAAACTCCATTGCGGCGTTTGCTTCTACATGATATACGTTTGGAAAATAGAGATAACCGCCGTCACCGATGCCTTTAATCTCAAAACCGCCATTGGGAGATTCCTTCTTGCTTACTCTTGATGAGGCAAAATACCATTCCGCCTCTATTATATTCCAATTTGCGTCGTATTGTCCAACGCCGCAGTCCAAAATCCTTTTATCGACCGCAATCTCCCCATTATCCCTGTAGTGGCAATAGGTGAGCAGCGAGCACCTGAAGTATTCGTTTGAGCCCTCCGGTCCGCTTGTTGCACTGTATGTCTGGTTATGCCAGGAAAAATAGCATCCGTGATCAGCCCCGGCGTCAATATAGCCCTTGTAGGTGTACGGCCCGTATACGTTATCAGATATAGCGTAATACATCGAGTGTGAAAGATAATATATACCGTTGTGCTTATGTATGGTCGGTTTATCCTCCGGGCACGTGTTGTTGATATATACAATATTCTTCAACGGTTCGGCAAGAGAAACCATATCGTCGTTTAATTTGGCTATCATATAGCTGTCGGAGGGAGGAAATATATCCTCAAACCCAAGCGGCAAACAAGCCCCGCAGATGAGATATGGCGTATTGTCGTCGTCTATGAATACACAAGGGTCCCACTTGCTTATACCTTTCGGCTGCGTATCGATACTTACCAATGGCTTACCCAAAGCGTCCTGAAACGGACCGTGCGGCGATTCAGATACGCCCACGCCTATTTCATCAGAACCCACCGAAAAATACCAGTAGTACTTTCCGTTTCTATATGCCGCGTCGGTTGCCCAGCATTGGTCTATAGGGCCGCAGTAATAGTCCTCGGGCTTTTCAACACCCTCCAGCGTCCAGTCAACCAAATTATCCGACATCCATATCTGCCAGTCGGTCATGTTAAAATTATCATATCCAGGATTGTCATGGGTCGCGTACATATATGCCTTGTCGTTAAAAATGTGGATATGGGGGTCGCATACGCCCTTGTGCGGTATAATCGGATTCATGGATAAACTCCTTCATTCAGTAACATTTCCTGTAGCGAAAGATAGTTGCCCCTTTATAATCAGTCTGATATAATCAAACCATTGGAGGGCTTCAATATGAAACTTAGCTTCAGCACACTGGGCTGTCCGGATTGGACGCTTGAGCAAATCGTGCAAAATGGCGCGGCTTATGGATTTGATGGCGTCGAATTGCGTATTAGCGGCGAAAAACATGTAGACCCATCCTTTGACGCAGCAAAAAGAAAAGCGGTGCGGGATATGTTTGCAGGTCATAAGCTTGCAATCGTCTGCCTGAGCGGTTACACGCAATTTTGCGGCGACGATGCTTTAAAGCTTGAGGAAAACGGAGCGGCGCTTCTGCGGAACGCCGAATTAGCCGCCGACCTTAACGCACCGTTCATCCGAACCTTTTTAGGGGACGGCGGTGAGTTTACCAAACGCGGCGAGGATGTTTTGCGCCGTTATTGCGACGAAGCGCATAAACTTGGCGTGACTGTCCTTTTAGAGATTCATGACGCCCTGAAAACCGGCAAGCAGGCGGCTAAGATACTGTCCGACGTAAACAGCGGCGGTCTGGCCGTTCTTTGGGACATCCATCACAGCGTAAGCGGCAATGAAATGCCGGAAGATACCTGGCTTAATCTGGGCAAAAACATCCAGCATGTGCATATGAAGGACGTCGACTCCGACAATCAGCTCTGTCATATGGGGCAAGGGACGCTTCCTTGTTCTGAAATAACGCTGCTGCTTGAAAATAACGGTTTCGACGGGTATATCTCGCTCGAATGGGAGAAGATGTGGGTTCCTTCACTCGATGAACCTGAAATCGCGTTCCCTAAATATATTGATTTTATGAGAAAAGCTCTTGAATGCCGTTCCGTCGGTTAAAATCGTTCCAGACTGTCTCAAACCAGCCGCCGCCCTCAGGTATTTGCCGCACCTTCTCTATGCGGGAAACGCAATTCCCGGTCATCACTACTGCGTTTTCCGCATAGTTTTCCGCGCCGCCTATCGAACCATGGGTCAAGCCGGAGCCTCTTGACCCAAAGACCTCCGCCGAAATAATCATGGCCGACAGCACTGCGATTTGTGTGGTCAGCGTATCATAATACTTGTAAAGCGCCGGAAGCTCATGACATGCGGAAACGGTCGTATCCCGCCAAAAACGTTTATGTATGTTTATTAATTCATCCTGCAATTCTTTCATTTTTGCAGGGTTCCTTAAAAATGCGGCGTGCCTGCTCATGGCTTGGCGGGAGTATGTCAGCTTTTCCCCGACATTGGAAATATTTGAGAAAGATATGTCCGGCAGATTGGCGCTTATGCGCCTTTCCGCTCCGGGCTTTTTTTGCGCGATATGTTCCGCCGCTCTCATGGAGCCTACCTGTGAAGCGTTCAAAGCGCTGCCGCCCGGACGGTATACCCCAAAGGTGCCCGCCGCCTCACCGGCCACATACAGCCCCTTAATATTGCTTTCCCAATTGGTATCCGCCGCTATGCCACCGTTACAATGCTGGGCACATACGGCTACCTCCAGCAGCTCGTTGTAAAGGTCTATGCCGTGATCCTTGTACAGCTTGACGGACAAGGGATTCATCTTGTTAAGCCGCTCAATAGGCGTGCCGAATATGGCTTCGGAATTTTTTAAATATCGCCAAGTTTCTCCCGACAGCTTATCAAAACCGCCTTCTAATCCGGCGGGATTGGCGCGGAAGTCCATATACACGCGATTGCCGCGCTGTATTTCGCCGTGAACGATCATATCGATGCGTGAGGAGCCGTTTGTTTTTCGCACGTCGAATGGCCATTGATAGCCTTTAAGAAATACCATATCCAGCGCTTCCTGCGGCGTGCCGAAATACTCCGGCAAAAACTCTCGCTCGGCGCCATCTGGGCTTACCGTGATATACCTCGGCAACACCTGCTGGTATGTGCCGGATACATTCCATCGGAATTTTATACTCGCAAGTCCATACTGCCACTCACTGAGATTCTGCCCAAACGCGCCGGCCTCCAGCGCCAACCCTGTCGAACCGGTCTGGCCCTCCGGATAAACCGAGTGCTGATATATGCCCGCCGGGCCACCGGTCGCCAAAATCACGTTGTTGCAAGCATAAACGCGATATTCTCCGTTTTGCGTATCCACAGCCGCCACGCCAACTATGATGTTGTTTTCAGTCAATAACTTGATTGCCTGCGTATGGTCAAGAATCGTTACGCCCTTTCGATTGACCGAGCGTTCCAATGCCTCGGTCATTAGCTTTGACGTCAGCGGCCCGCATGAGGTGGCCCGCTGACGCGGGTCGTGGTCGGTCTTATAGCCTACGTATTCACCGAATTCGTTGGTGGGGAAAGGAACGCCCAGCATAACCAGCTTCATGAAAGCTTTAACACTGCACGCGGCTTCAACCAATGCCGTGTCGCCGTGCATACCTCCTCCTGCAAACAGGGTTTCGGCCATTTCCTTAACGCTGTCGCCTCCGTCGGAAGCGATTGACAGCTTGTAATAGGTCTGCTTATCACTGCCGGTGTTCCGCGATGTCCCCATATCGACTCCCTCGGTCATGACGGCGATATTGCGGCGTCCCAAATCGTACAGCCAGTCGGCGGCGTTATAACCCGCACAGCCTGTACCTATCACGATGGTGTCGAAATATTGCTTACTATCAATCCTCATATCAGAACCTTCTTATGTGAAAACCACCGTCGGCGTTGAGAATCTGCCCGGTGGAAAAATCCAGATGTCCATTGGCAACGGCCAACACGCAGTTGGCGACGTCCTCAGGCGTACCAAAACGCCGGATAGGCGTAATTCCTTCAGCAATCATCTTTTCATATTTATCTTTGACGCCGGCTGTCATGTCCGTAAGTATTATGCCCGGGCGCACCTCGAACACGCCGATGCCGTGTTCGGCCAGACGATGGGCAAAAAGCTGCGTCACCATGGATATTCCTGCTTTGGAAATGCAATATTCCCCGCGCATCACACTGCTGGCATAGCTGGAAATAGAGGCGATGTTTACAATCCGTCCGCCGTCTTTATTGTGCTTGATCATTGCGTTCGCGAAGGTTTGGCACATGAAAAAGGTGCCCTCCAGATTGGTGCGCATTAGCCGCTCGAAGCTCTCGCTTGTCGTCTCTAAAATATCCATGCGCGACTCAAGCGCCACTCCCGCATTGTTTACCAGCAAATCGACCTGCCCAAATTGCGTAAAGACAGCTTCAGCCAACGCTTTCCTGTCCGAGTCCACGGAAATGTCACATTTGCGGTAATGTGAAACGCCTTCTAAATCAGGACGGGTAGCTGAGTAGATTACCGTATAGCCGACATGCTCCAACGCCTGCGCAACCGCGCGGCCGATACCTCGGGCCGATCCTGTGACCACCGCTGTTTTCATTTTGCAAACACCTCTTTATATAGCCTTGTATAAATATCGTCGCGTATAACACAGCCTGTAACTTGTCCAGCTCTCATCAGTTCCGTGCATTTCCCACAAGTAATGCAGCTTTGCTTTTTGTCAAAGCTGCCGGATAGGATATCCCGGGCAAACGCGGGATAAGCAAATGCCATCCGGCCGAAGCCCGCAAGCGCGCAGACGCCCTGTTCGATTGCGCCGGCCGCAGCCTTCCCCGAATTTTCCTTCAAGTATGTAAAGCCGGAGCCGACGACCGCCGTTTGCGGCAACGCTTTTTGGATTTGTGAAGTCAGCGACAGCATGCGCTTTACCGCTTCAAGCTCGGTCGGGCGGTTAACGTGCGGATTTTGATAAGGATTGCCCATCGTGATATCGACAATATCAAATTTCAATCTTTGTAAAAGCTCGATGGGCTCGGATAAGTCGGGTTTAATGCCGCCGTCCCCGGCGACGCCATAGCCATACGGATACGGATACCCGTCGTAGATGTTCATTCGTGAGGTGACGATGAAATCTTTGGGCACAACGGCGCGAACGGCATCTACGGCGTTCCGGAAGAACCGTGTGCGGTTTTCAAATGAACCGCCATACTCGCCCGTACGCGTGTGCGCATTCAGAAGCTCGCTGTTGAGATAGCCATGACAAGCCTTAACGTCTATCCCGTCAAAACCGGCTTGAACCGCTAGCTTGGCGGTTTCCGCAAACTTCTCCTCCAGGAGCTTGAGTTCATCGTCAGTGATGATTCGATCCGGTGGCAAAGTATTTTCACCCTCAAATAAAGGGTTGTTGTAAGCGATAAGCGGAGCCGGTCTGCCATCAGGCTTACTGTACCGTCCGCTGTGCGTAGCCTGCATAATGATTATGGGCACTGTTCCCGTCAAACTTTGCGCACGTTCCCGGACTTCATCCAGCAGCCTGGCAAATGCGTCTTGATTGCCGGGCTGAAGAAAGAGCTGGCGTGGATTGGCGCGTCCTTCATGCACAACAGCCGTCGCCTCAAACCACAATAGCCCCGCGCCGCTTTCCGCCAACCTGTTATAGCGACGAACTGTGAACTCGCCGGGTGCACCGTCCGTCGTGCCGTCGCATCCTTCCATGGGTTGAATAGCCAGTCTGTTTTTCAATGGATTTTCTCCAACGGTAAGAGGTGTTTTCAGTATTTTGGTATCGGTTTGCAAAGGAAGTATACCGCCTAAACTAACGAATCCTGTCATTTGCTTCACCCTTTCACTCATTCTGTTTCGTTTACGCTTTTGATTTAAAACAGTCTTCACTATAAACTCGATAACCTGTAGACGATCAATATTGATTTATTCATAATGTCTTGTGGTAAATATCAATGATTGCCATATATTCTTAAATTTTCTCAGTATATTTGATTATATCATCTGACAAAAAAAATATATAATAAAAAAACATTTAAATACTTTTTTATACGAATCGTATTTTGTGTGCAAATATAAACTTGTTTGAGGAAATGAGCTTTGAGCTCAAACACCATCAAGGCGCCGTATTCAAAAAATACACGAAAGAAGGCCCGAAGCTCTATTGGGGGCAGCAACAGATAGCGGCGTAATCATCACAAAAGAGGCTAACCGTTTTGGTCAGCCTCCTTCTTATTGTCGACATATAGTCTGACATTTTGGGTATTTATGTATAAGAATTGTTATTATATTTGTCCGATGAATTCTATGCTATGTCGGTTTTGAAATGATACGGTTCAAATCTTTGGCACCTATGCGTGATATGTTTTTCCAAGCCGTTGGGACGCGAATGAGCTTTGCCGGGGTTGTGTCGTCTCCCAGCGTGGAAATGATAGCGTCCGCTTCGCTGAAATCTTCGTTTTGAGTATAAAAGCTTGGAGTGACAAGGCAATTCATTCCCGCACCTTTAGCTGCCAACAGACCGTTACGGCTATCCTCTATGACAACACATTTTTTCGGGTTGAGCCCGTATTTCTCCTTTGCCAGCAAATAGATGTCAGCCGCCGGTTTTTTGTGCGGAACGATATCCCCGCAAAGCAAATCGGTAAAATATCCGAGATATTCCTGCCCCATATTGCTGGCAATCAGCGTTTCGACACTTTCCTTGTGGGAGGTAGAGCATACGAATAACAACGTCGAATCACTATGCGCCTGCGCGATAATCCGTGAGATACCCTCGCGACACGGAAGTATACCACGCCGAAGGATATCCTTAAAATATTCCGTTTTAATCTGGTACAACTCTTGAATAAGAGCTTCATTGAAATGATCTTCCGCTAGGTGGCCGCTGTTTTGTTCAAAATAATGGCGCATACGCTCCTTGCCGCCCGAAATTCGCACCAAATCACTGTAAATCAGAGCATCCCATCTTATATCCAACCCTTTGGCCTCAAACGCCTTGTTGTAAGCTATGCGATGGCCGTCGCGTTCGGTTTCAGCCAGCACACCGTCACAATCGAATAAAATAGCCTGTAATGTTCCGGACATGTTTCGCTCCTTCCGTTTTATTGGGCCGCGCCCGCTGCGCCAAAGTACCGCACATGTTGCTTGACCGTGTGCCTCAGCTCTGCTTCGGCGTACATATCCAGCTTGAGCGGATCCGCATCGGTTCCGTTTTGCTTCAGATATTCTTGCAATGCTTTTAAATATGCCTGTTTCAAGGCAGTGGAGACATTAATCTTCGCAGCGCCGTTTTCAATTAACCGGCGGAATTGTTCTTCCGAAAGCCCGGTTCCACCATGGATGACCACCGGAATATCGGTAGCATTGCTTAATTCCTTCACAAGGCCATAATTGATTTTAACCGCTTCCTTGTAAAGGCCGTGCGCTGTACCGATTGCGGGGGCGAAAGCGTCCACATTTGTGAGACCGATGAATTCCATTGCTTTCTGAAATGACGGTTGAGACTCCACATCGCTTGAGATATGGTCTTCTACGCCGCGTATTACACCCAACTCGCCCTCTACGCTGACACCCTTGCTTTGGGCAAGACGCTTGATTTCCAAGGTGCCCGCGACATTTTCATCAAAGGACTTAGCGGAAAGGTCGATCATCACGGAATCCCACCCAAGGTCGATACATTCGCGCGCCATGCCGAGATCCGTACAATGATCGAGATGCAGAATTACCGCGCGATGACGGCGCAAAAGACAGACCATACGGAACAACTCGGATGCGCCAAATTTCCGGACGGTAGACATGGACGTTTGAAGCATAACCGGAGCCTTCAGCTCATCCGCCACCTCCAAAACCGCTTTTATTGAAATATAGTTGAAAATATTAAACGCGCCGATTGCGTAACCGCGGGCTTTTGCATCGGTGAGCCGCTGTTTCAGGTTTAGTGTTTGGATCATGGAAAAATCCATTCCTTTCGTTGGAATAAATAGGCGTAAAAGATAGAATGGGATCCGTTCAAAATAGAATGCCATTCCGCGGACTTTCACGCCATATCCTCCAATAGTTTGTAAATAGCGCTTTATGGTTTATGCCAGTTATAACGTATGCGCTGCATCAGATGAGAAGCGGGATGTCGCGGTAATATGGGCAGGCTTGCGTTTTCCGCGAATGATAATTTCCTTTTTCTCCCAAGGAAACAGGTCGAAGTAATTGTCCTCAAAAGACCACCCGAATTCGTCGCCAGCCTCTGAAACGGCCGACAATTCCACACATCGGGCGAAAGCGTCGGACCGCAAAAAGAGCCGCTCGCCTTCACGTACAAACTGAAGCGCCGCATCCGGAAAGAAGAGCTTGCGTTCTATGTCAAGAAAGTCATTTGTCTTAGCAAGCAGATGACCGTCCGACGCTGTAAGCTCCGAGTAAAGAAAAGTTTTGCGTCTAAACTCTCCAAACCGATCCAGGCTGCATACGGGGGCGGATTCGCAGGGAAAGACCTTGACCGGAACCCGCATTTCATCTGTACAGCGATTTTCCTCCGGGTCGAACAGCACGATGCGCAGTTCACCTTCCACAGCTTGCAAGCTGTCGTTGACAATCCACGCGTATATGCGGTCAGTGATCTCGAACGAGATCAGTATCGGAGAAAAAGCGCGGCGAATCGCGTAAAGAGGGATGTAGGGCTCCATATAATAGTCGAGAAGGCTGCAAAAGATTTCGGGCCAGGTATCAAACAGCCGCCAGACGAAGTGGCCTTGTGTGCGGCGCGGACCGAAAGCGTCCGACGCGGGGCGTCCCCTGCGGGCCCGCTCTATGACGTCGCGCATATGCCATGCGTGAGCCGCGCCCAAGCGATATATAAGGGCTTCCGGCCCGTTTGCGTCGTAGAAACGCTCAACAGGAGGAAGACGGGGAATATAATCCGGTAACAGCGCGCGTTCGTGCCAAGAAGGAGGAAACAAAGTATCACCCGGTTCTAAAAGCTGAGCGGTGAAGCCTTCGGTCCAGAGGTTTTCTTCGCCGAGCATTTTTTTAAGCGAACGGATATGTGGCGCGAACACGCGGCAGTTTTCCGTCTGGAATATAGGATAATCAAAGCCGCGGTTAAACCAGATATGGGAATAGACATGGCTGTCGCCGCTTGTGGGATCGTTTGCGTAGTCGCCGCCGTAAGGCGAGTTGGGATGGTAATGCCTAGACGGATCCAGACGCCGCACCACCTCCGGATAATCAATTTCGAAAACCTCCCATCCCACAAAACGCGTGTTGGCGTCGGCCTCGCTTCCCTGGTAGCATTCGTTGCCGCCGCACCACAGCAGTATGGATGGATGATGCTTGAGCCGCCGCACCATATCCTCGGCCTCGGATTTGCACATGGCGCGGAATTCGTCCGATCCGGGATAAATGCCCCAATCGTGGAAAAAATCCTGCCATAGCAAAATGCCGCGCCGGTCGGCTTCGCGGTAAAGTTCGTCGTCATATGGGACGCCTCCGCCCCAAACGCGAAGGCTGTTCATGTTGGCAAACTCCGCCCAATCCAGCACGGCCAAACACTTAGCACGGTCGAAGCTGTAATCGTGGGCGTGCAGCGGGGCGAAATTAGAGCCCCACAGCTTTACCTTTGCCCCGTTTATCTTAAAACTCAAATCGCCTTCCATAGCAACCCTGCGGAATCCGGTTTCACACTCGAATTCATCCAGGACCGCGCCGCCCTTTTTAAGCGTTATCTTGAGGCGGTAAAGCGGATGCTCGCCGTAGCCCACGGGCCACCAAAGCAAGGGGCTGTCTACGGTAAGACTGACTTGCCAGCATCCGTCCGCGCCGGATGCCGTTTCGGCCGAAGTCATCCGGGCACCGTCCGGGGCATACAGTACGGCTGCAGCTGTTACGCCTTCCAGATTGCCTATTATGGCCGATGACGCTTCCAGGCATGCCTCCGCAAGATCCGGGGAAACATATGTGCGGATGTCCGGCATTTCCAGCCACGCGGTATCAAACAGTTCCAGCGTTATGGAACCATAAAGCCCCATGGGCCTGTTGTACGGGCGGGCGCCGAAATAGCAGCTAAATCCGGCGGAGTCTATCCTTTGCAAATGGGCTTTACTCATCGCGCCGTATTTTGCGGGAACCTCCTGCGCCTCAATCCATTCTGTCGGGGAGTGGAAATATACGCAGAGCACATTGTCACGCTTTAAACGTCCGGTTACGAATATACGGGCCGGCATAAATATGTCCCGGCATGTCGCAATTTTTTCACCGTTTAAGTAAATATCAGCAAATGTATCGACTCCTTGAAAGCAAAGGCGGCATTTACGGCCGAGGTCTTCCTGAGAAACGGAAAATTCCTTCCTGAAGCACCAGTCCTGCCGGCAGTATTCAAGGTACGGCTCCATATGTCCGGTCTTAAGAAGGTCATCCAGCCGATTATTGTTTCGCAGTATGGTGTAGAGTTCGGCGGGCATGTCGGCATCAAGCCAGTCGCCATCCGCCGCCAGCGCCATGGGAAACGTGTCCGGCAAGTCTGAGGCAGTAAGGCTTTTAATTTTCCAGTTTTGATCAAGCAAGATAATATTTTTCAAAATAAACCTCCGTCAAATACATGGGAAATTGGAGTAGCTAAGCTCGGCGCCTTCACGCGAGTAGTAGCCTTTCGCGGAAATCACGCCTTGCCGATGCTTCGTGAACACCTTTACCCGCTTAATTTGACCCGGGATCATGTCAAAATAGTTATCTTCAAAAATCCAGCCGAATTCCTCGCCGCCGTCTTTTCCCAACAGCTCGACCGAACGCATATACCGGTCGCAGGTAAGGGTGAGAATATCTTTTTCCAGCGCCATGGTAATCGTTCCGTCATCAGGGAAGCGCAGATGACGTTCGATGTCGGTATAGCCGAAGCTTTCGGCCAGCCTGCGCCCGTCCGCAGCAACAGCATAGGCGTGCAGGATTCGGTTATGCTTAAACTGCCCGAAGGCATTTAAGTCGCACAGCAACGACGATTGGTCGGGAGCAATGCTAAACTTGAGCTCAAAATGATTTTCCTCCGAGTTTTTAAACGGATCCCACAGCCGGACATGGATATTGCCTAAAATTGTTTCCGTCGTGTCGTTGACTAGCCAGAGGTGGATGAAATCTCCAACCTCAAAGCTCAAAAGTACGGGCGCATACGCGCGTTTCAAGGCGTAGAAAGGAATGTATGGCTCGAGAAAATAGTCAAGAACGCCAAAAAAGATGTGGTTGCTGCTGTTGTTAAGCTTCCACAAAAGGTGTCCTTTGGTAATTCTGACGTCGGTATCATGGGAATAGCATGGTCTTCCGCGCCGGTACCGCTCCACGCGGCTGCGGATATATTCCCCATGCCCCCAGCCAATTCTATATAACATGCTTTCGAGGTCTGTGGCGTCATAATAGTTTTCAACAGGCCCCAATTTGTGGTATCCGAAGTTGGAATTATATTTGTTCCAGCTTTCCGGCCAAGTCATCTCGGAATTTTTGTGCTGGTGTCCGTCATATCCCGCGGGCCACAGGTCTTCCGGCAGCATCATTCGCTTTATAGAGCGCAAAGCGGGCGTGCTGACACGGCAGTTCTCGCTTAAAAATACGGGATAGTAATGCCCGGGCACATACCAGATATGCGTGTAGCCGTGCGTGTCGCCTTCCATTGGGTCATTCGCAAAGCGGCCCATATCGGGTGATGAGCGGTGATAATACCTTTGCGGATCAAGTTGCGCGCAAATACTTGGGAAAATCTCATTGAAAATTTCCAGCCCCATAAACTCCTCGCCGGGGAAATCGTAATCGCGCATCATGAGACTTTCGTTGCCGCCGCACCAAAGCAGTATGCATGGATGATCCCTCAGACGGGTCACCTGATACTTGGCTTCGGCGGCCATCAGCCTGTACATGCGCTCCCTTACCGGATACATGGAATAGGTGGCGAAAAAGTCTTGCCAAATCAAAATACCCCGTTGGTCACATTGATCGTAAAAGTCATCGTTCAAGCGTTCGTTCTCGCCCCACACACGCAGACAATTTTGGTGTGACATCTCGACGAGGTCAAGCAGCCGAACCATTTTTTCCTTATTATACACATTAGTTAAGGTATCGAGCGGTGCAAGATTGCTGCCCCAAAGCTTGAGCGGCAGACCGTTAATCAAAAATTCAAAATCCCCGACCTTTTTGATTTTACGAAAACCCACGCGCTTTGACACGGCGTCAAGAGCGCGTTCATCCTCGGTGAGCAGCGCCGCGTTTAGGGTATAAAGCGGCTGCTTGCCGTGGCTGCGGGGAAACCATAATTCCGGGGTGTCAACGGTAAATACAAAGATAACCTGACCGTCCTCATTTTGCATGGCGGGGATATTAGCCGCTGAAATTTGGCGGCTATACGGATCTAAAAGCTCGAACCGGAGGCAACACCTTTCCGTATTGCCCGAACAAGTCACCTCAGCGGTCAACACGGCTTTGTCCATATCTTCACTTAACGTATACCCGGCGTGCAGGCTGCCGATTGCCGCGTTTTTTATAACAGCAACCGTGATGTCGCCATAAACACCGACCCTCATCAAATAAGGCTTTGGGCCTAAGTAGTCGCCATATGTAGAGCCAAAGGCGCGGCTTCTCGCCCCTACGGCGATACGCGCTCTTTCATATTCGCTAAGCGGTATGGCGTCCAGCATTTTGCGCGGGGATTTAAAATGTAGCATGAGTTGATTTTGCCCCTGCAATTTACCGGTAATATCTATGGAAAGGGGCAAGTAAGCGTCGTCGTGGCGCGCGAGAAGCTCGCTGTTTAAATAAATATCCACATAGGTATCCAAGCCGTCAAAGCTGATGATCTGAATGCCTTCGTCGTTAGAAGCATCAAAATCCTTTACATAAAGCCAGTCATATTCGCCGACCCACAGACAAGGTTCGCCGTTTCCGCGAATATTGGGGTTTTCAATCATATTATGTTCCATGAGGATCTCATGGATTTGGGCGGGCATACGGGAAACCGGAAATATCGCGTCCTCCCGTTCGGCTCCTTCTTCTGAGAAGGCCTTTAACAATGCGGGGTAATTAGCATACTTTCCGTGTTCAAGCCGTTTAACGCGCCAGCCTTGATCGAGGATCATGATTTTTTTGGCAGTGTTCATCTTATTCACTTCCTCTATGACAATTATTCTTTTATCCTTTTACCGCGCCGACGGTAAGCCCCTTTACGAAATATTTCTGCGCAGCCACACAAAGGATAATGATAGGTATCATGAGCACTGTGCCGCCGGCTGAAAGGACATCCCATCCTAAGTCGCCGCTCATCATCCACGCGGTTACACCGGGAGGTAGCGTCATGGCTCTTGTTCTGGTTAAGGCAACCGCCATGATGAATTCGTTCCATGCGCCGGTAAAGGACAAAATCGCGACAGAGGCGATCGCCGGCGTGGTAATAGGCAGGACAATCTGAATGAACGTCCTGAAATACCCGCAACCGTCAATATAGGCGGATTCTTCAATTTCCTTCGGCAAATCCCTGAAATACCCATACATCATCCAAACTACCGTAGGGGCGGCGCCGGCGGCGTAAATCAGGATCAGTCCGGTATATGTATCGATGAGTCGATACTTGTTGTACATTAAAAACACAGGCAACAGCACTGAAATTGGCGGAACCATCCTCAAGAAAAGAAAAGCGAAGGGCAAATTCCTTGCGAACGACATTTTGAAACGGGTAATGCCATAAGCGGACATCGCTCCGGCAAAGACGGAAATAAAAGTTGCCACAGAGGATATATATAGGCTGTTGAAGACGCGGTCAATCAGGCGCTGGTTATAAAACGCCTTTAAGTACGAATTGAAGGTAGGGGAGAAAAAAAGTGGCGGCGGGTTTTGATAAATAAGTACTTGCGGCATGATCGACATGCGAACCAGCCATAAAATCGGGAAAAGAATGATAAGAATAGCGACAAGGCTAATCAATCTGGCCAAAATCCCGAAAAGCTTTTGCGTGGTGGTTACTTGATTCACTTACCTTTCCTCCTGCTGTTTGAAATTGCGCACATGGCGAACGGCTTTATTCATTACTTGCAATTTTGACAATAATTATTGCAAAAATCGCGATGATACCGGCAATAACGAGGGAGCCTGCCGAGCCGTATCCGAAATCCCATTGTGAAAAGGCTGTCTTATAAACGAACAGGCTGATTGTTTCGGTCGTCTGTATCGGCATGCCATCTGTCATAATTTTTGGTTTTTCAAAAACCTTAAACGCGTCAATGAGCCGCATAATCAGTATTGTAAGCAGAACATTTCGCATCAAAGGTATCGTAATATGGATGAGCGACTGGAATTTGCTGGCTCCGTCAATCGCGGCAGCCTCGTAATAATCGGTGCTGATACCCTGAAAACCGGCCAGCGTAAGAATCATAACGAAAGGCGTACACTGCCATATTTCAATAAGTATCAGCATGTAAATCGTGATTTTAGGGTCGCCCAACCAGTTTTGCGGCGCGATCCCGACCGCGCCTAAAACCATATTGAATACTCCGTAGTTCGGGTTATACATAAGCTGCCAAGCCACGGCCAAGGCCACGCTGCAAATCAACATCGGAATCAACGCGATGCCGCGCAGAAATTTTACGATAATCCCGTTTGTATTGAGAAGCAATGCCATTGTAAAGCCAAGAATCATTGTACCGGTCACGCCGATAACAGTATAGCGCATCGACACCACCATGGAATTTAAAAAACGCGGGTCGGTGACAAGCTTTATGTAATTGCTGAAATTGTCAAATCTCGGGGGCTGGCCTGACGAAAGGACGTATTTGAAGAAAGACAAATAAATCATGTGGCACAATGGATAGATGGCCAACACGCCGATAATGATAAAAGCCGGCAATTCGAACATCCACCAAGCTCGTGCTTCTTTGCTGAATCCAATGCGTTTTACCCGCTTTTCCATTAGCATCCATCCCCTACATAATAAAATTTACGCTTTAGCCTGTTACACAAGTTAACAGGCTAAAGCAAGTTTTTCAATAATTGTCGCGGTATCTGGGTTAAGCGGCAATCTCGCCGGCTTCTATAAGCAACTGGCGGGCCTGTTCGGCAGCGTCATCCAAGGCTTGCTGCGGAGTCTTTTCTCCATTCAGGGCACGACCGATTTCCACCTGCACAGCGTCGCGGATATTCTGGTATTGTGTGGATTTGCAGTATACCTGAGTCTTGTCGAAGCTGTCCTTCACAGCGCGCAGAACTTCAAATTTTTCCTGAAGCTCGGCGTCATTGAGCACGTCGAGGTGAGTCGGGTTACAGTCGCCTCCGCGCAGGATAACTTCCTTCTGCGTGGCAGGATCAACGACAAACTTCATGAATTCCCATGCGGCATCCTTATCCTGGGCTGTGTTGAACATGCACATATACCATCCGGAAACCAGCGACTTTTCGCCGGGCAGGGTAGCCACACGGCTATTGCCAACAATGGCGGATTTTTCGGGCATGCTAGCGTCTACGTATCTTGCCGGCCAAGCGTCGTACATGGCGCCGTCGCCGCCGAGATAGCCTGCGATTTCATCAGGGTTCTGCCAGCCCATGGCGTTCGGATTGATGATGCCTTCGTCGCGAAGCTGAATGATCAGCTCAAGCGATTTTAGGCCGGCCGCGCTGTTGAACGCAGGCTCTTGCGTATCCGGGTCAAGGAAGAGCCCGCCGAACTGGAACATGAAGGATGTAAAATTATCCACTGCCGTAGGCTGGAGGTTGATGCCGTAATGACCGTTCTGGACAAGCTTGCGGCCGTACTCAACGAATTCTTCCATGTTTTTAGGCGGGCTTTCCGGATCAAGGCCGGCCTGCTCGAAGTATTCCTGATTGTAATGCAGCACACGAACATCGCCGCGGACAGGAAGCCCATAGTAATGATCCTTATAGCTGATGCCGTTGTCGATCATTTTATCTATAGGGAAATTATCCCTTGCGATGTACTCGTCAAGCGGCTCAAGCGCACCTGCGCCCACAAGCGCGGGAATGGTTAGGTTCTGCATGACCACATCGTATGCGCCTGTCTTGCCGACCGCTTCCATCATGGCTTTCGGGCCGGTTTCGCTGTTGGCGATTTCATCAAAAACAATCTCAATATCCGGATACTGCGCGGCGAATTTTTCCTCGATAACCTCACGAATAACTCTGGTCTGATTCATAGCGGCCAGCCACATCACCTTGACCTGCCTTTTGCCGCCACTGGGCTCGGGCGCGGCACCTGACGAGTCAGCAGCAGGAGCTTGAGAGGCCGGTGGAGTGGACGGTGACTGTGTTCCTCCGCCGCAGGCGGCAAAAACTGTGATGCACAAAATTGTAGACAAAACTAAAGACAATACTCTTGCTTTCATAACATATCCCTTTCGTTTCTTGTTTTAGTTGCTATTCATTAAAATTGGAAGTACCCAAGTGGTATCCCTTTTTCCACATACCCCCTTCTTGTAGTATGTTGCACAAAGACGTTACGCATTCCTATTTGCTCATTGATATGTACTTATATTATCTTGACTGTACAGGATAATACAAGATAATACAACTACAGTTTATCATATGATTTTAAATTGTCAATAGAAAAATATATTTTTCTAACTTAAAATTTGTCAGATTGGCAAGAATCCATGCGTTGAACTTAGAACCTGTCTTCAATAACGAAAAGTGCGACGCAGCGAAGCGATTTTTTCGTAGTGCAAGGCAAATTTTTGAAGTAATGCTTTGTGCATTGCAAGAAAATTTAACGACGCAATACGGAAAAATCGCCGCTGAGGTGTGCTTTGAGTATTGAAGATGGGTTCTTAACGCTTGACAAACCTTTTTGCTTGAAATATAAATCCACTGTTGACAGAAAAAAGATTTTTGTTTAGTATTATAAATACATCATACTTGTGTATACCTGCATGCACATAAACGGAAAGGTCTGCAAATAATATGCCTTTAAACAAAGCCGGGCCACAAACAATCCAGTCGCAGCTTTACGACTACATCTGCGATATTATTCAAAAAGAGGAATTTTCCGCGCATGAAAAGATCCCTTCCGAGAACGAATTGAGCGCGAGGTTCTCCATCAGCCGGACGACTGTTCGCGCCGTTCTTTCCCGGCTTGTTTCTGAACAGATTTTATATCGCGTCGCCGGAAAGGGCACTTTTGTGGCTGAAAAAAAAATAGACGCCGTGACCATCGGACAAAAGGGTATGCGCGAACAGCTTGAGGAAATGGACTACGAAACGGACACCGTGCTTTTGAGCAAGGAAGAAACCGTTGCGGGCAAATACGTCGCCTCTATGCTGGGTATAAAGCCCGACGACACGGTATATAAAATTAGCCGCATCCGGTATGCGAACGCCGTGCCGTTGAGCATACATACAAATTATCTTCCTAAAAAACTATTTCCGGGTATTATCAATCAGGATATTGAGAAAACGCCCTTGTGCGATATACAAAAGAACGTGTACGGCATTACGGCGAAACGCGGATTCGAGACCTTGGAAAGCACTGTCGCCACTTCGCAGGAGGCTTTCCAGTTAGGCGTCGCAAAGGGCTTCCAGTTCCTGCTTCTTGGCTGCACCCTGTATACTGAGGATAACTTGCCGTTTGAGTATTCAAAGGTGATTTTCCGCGGGGACAGAATCAGGCTGGAGGTTTGCGTGGATCGTGTATAAGGATGTGCGTTTCTTTAAGGAAAGGGGATAGCGTATGCATGATTCAGGTTTATATAAGCGTTTAATGCCGCTCGATTTGACTGAGGAATTTAAAGAGGTCGTAAGGCTCTTTGACGACGGCATGATCCCGATTCAATATTGCGCATTGGAAAAGCATTTTGCCGTTTACAGGGAGAGGAGATGCCACTCCGGCGATTACGGGCCGATGCTAAGCATATCGATCGGCGGGTCGAACACAAAGATCATGCTTGCAAAAATGTCCGGGGGCGTTTTCAAGGTTATTGCTTTTTCAGCCTCAAAAAACCCGATGGAACCCATAGGGTTCCATAACTTTTTAGACAGCATGATGAAAGAAGTCCCGCTGATCAGGGAGTACATAGCCGGAGCAAAAAAAGTCTGCGTGGGCGTTTCGGTTCCGATGGTCATCAAAAACGGCGTCCCTTTCCATGTGAACAAGGTTGGCACAATAAACGGACTGGTGGCGCGCAACGAAGAAGACTTGCGGATGCTTCCCACCGTTGAGGACAACATAAAGTCCTATGTGGCCAAATATAACCCTGAGGCTGAGCTTATGTGCAAATGCCAATCCGACGGCATCGTTGCCCATTTGGGCGCTGTCGCTACCGGTGCCTTAAACTCAAATGACAGATCCCTTTTAGCCGTATGCGGCACAGGCTTCGCCACCAGTGACGATAAGTATTACATTATCCCCACATGCGTGCCCTATCTTCAGGATTCAGAGCTTTATCCTTTAGATGAAACCGAAAACGGCCAGTTCCAGTACGCGGTTTCAGGCAAAGGGGTCTATTCCGTAATGCGCAGGGCCATCGGCGCGGCTTCAAGAAACCCCGGTTCCGCGCCCGGATTACATAGGGCCGCAGACTATTTTCAAGACGCCAGAGACTCAAAGCTTGTCTTTGACCTTTGGAGCATTTCGGTTTGCGGCGCCGAACTGTGCAGCGAGCTGAAAGTTATCCGTGACGATATCGGGGAAGAGGCTTTCCGTGAATTGGTTTGTATCGCCGAATCGATTGGAAACAGATCCGTAAATGCCATAGCCTCTTGCATCGTTGCCACGCTGTTGTATGTGGGAAACCCCGAAAACGACGGAAATTTCCATGTCTATTTTGAAGGCGGGATTGCAACAGACCCGTTTGTCCTGCCCAAGATAAAAAGCGCAATCGGGCTGCTGGTTTCCGACAGCCGTCTATATCAGGGCATGGGCAAGGTGCAGCCGAAGCTACCTGCAATGGATAACCTCACTGATCCGGTTGAGCCGGAGAACTGCAACGTAACGAAGAATTCATTAAAACATATCGATTACAGCGTCATCGGGGCATGCGCCCTAGTTATTGCGGAAGATATGCTTCGCTCATGACCGGATCGTATCTTCCGCATTCGCATACAATCCGTTCGTGCGGGGCAGAGCCGCGCTGGCGTTATAGGCCGCGGCATACTTGGCAGCCAGACATATTGCCTCAAGCATGCTTACCTCGCTGGCGATGTTTTTACCGGCAATATCCAGTGCTGTGCCATGATCGACAGAGGTTCTTAAAAATGGCATTCCGACAGTAAGCGCGATTGTGCGCTCAAAGTCCAAGGTTTTGGTGGCGATGTGGCCTTGGTCATGGTATAGGGACAATACGCTGTTATATCGCCCCGCCAGCGCCTGAGCAAATACGGAATCCGCTCCTACAGGCCCTGTTACAGAATAGCCCTCAGCTTGAGCCTGCCGTACAGCAGGTTCAAGCTCGTTTACCTCTTGGTATCCGAACAATCCGTGTTCTCCGCAATGAGGGTTGAGTCCGGCGACTGCCATTGTGCCGTCACGTATACCCAGGCAATGCAATGCGGTCCAGCAGCGCTTAATATAATCCATCACCCGCTGTTTTGTTACCAGACTGATTGACTCGGATAGCGAAACATGCCTGCTCAGGAAAAAGACACGAAGGTTTCTGACCTCGAACATGGTCAGCGGATCGTCGATCCCTGTAAGTGACGCGAATATTTCAGTATGGCCTATATAATTGACGCCCGCCGCACGCAATGACTCCTTGTTGATCGGCGTTGTGGCTACCGCCGCCGCTTTCCCGTCTATGGCAAGCCGGCAAGCCGCTTTAATATAATCAAACGCGCATTGTCCTGCTTTCGCTTGTACCGTTCCGATTTTCAGCTTTTCTGTACCCGGTGTTTCGACATGAATAATATTTACCACGCCAGCACGCCAATCCGCTTGCTCAGGGCCGGAAACACATCGGATATTGGCCCCGATTCCCATTTGACGGTTGTGCAGGTCAAGTATATCGGCATTTCCCGTTACAAGCGGCGAGGCATCCTTAAACGCCTCGCCGGTAAGCAATGCCTTAAGTATAATTTCCGGGCCGATTCCATTAGGGTCGCCCATTGGTATAACGATTACAGGTTTCATAAAGACCGCCCCTTTTCCTGATATTTGAAGCATCTTCCCAGTCAATGGGAAGATGCTTTTGTTATTTTGATGCTGCGCGAGAGATAGTGTGCGCATCGCACAATGGCGTCGTCATCTCCAACAAGACCGCCTTTTGTTATGATCGGCATCTGTTCCGCTTCGCCTCCGGTAAGGAAACCGAATGCGGAAAGTGGCATTACTTCGTCCACAAGGCGTATGCCGGATGCGCCAAGAGCCTTGCATACCGACGCGGCGACATCTCCGCCGCTGGCAAACAGCGCAGCGACTTCCGTATGCCGACATACAAGCTTGACAACCTTCGCCATTGCGTCATTCACAACCGCCGAGAGCCGTTCTGTGCCGACACCTGTTTTTCTGGCGAGCATAGGGAAATCCAGTCTCTTTTCCGGATCCAGTGAATCAAATGTCAGTAGCAGGTATTGGGAAGAGGATTTTTGTAGCTCATCGGCCGCGCGCAGCGTCTCTGCTTTGCGTTGGCTTTCATCTAAAAGCCTTTCCATATTGAGTTCCGTCCAAGCCGTACGGAGCTCGCTGACCGCTGTTTTGATCTGGCGTCCGGTCAAATCTGTAACACTGCCCACGACTAACAGAATTTTTCCGGCGGATACCTCCGGAAAAATTCGACGGGCTAGCTCATATGTAAAAGGCCCCGGATCAGCGGCGATAAACTTCATCCCGGAAGCGATCGCGGCGTCTGCGATGAAGGCAATGTCCTCTTCGGTTTCCGCATCAAACGAAAAGAACCGCCCGCCGGCAGCATAAAGCTCAAGCAGTTTTTTCGAATTTTTCTCGCGAACGGCGTTCAACCCTATATGAACAACATTGGCTTTTTGACCCGGATACCCTGTGCCTTCTAAAATACTTATAATGTCGGATTTTTTAACAGGAGCAAGCGGATCGCGTGCGGCGCCGGTTTTATCAAGTGGCGTACCGTTTACCAGAACGACCCCGTTGACGACTGTTCTGCCCGCATCGGGGAAAGATGGCACGATAAAAACAGGTCTGTCTTCTCCCAGCGCGTCCGAGGCAGCGGCTGCTTCCGCCAAAACGGAACCGCGCAGAGTGCTGTCAATCCTTTTTGAATGAAGTTGCGTCTCCGCTCCGGAAAGCTTGCGCATTGTGTCCAAAACACGCTTATAGGCTGCCAAGGGGGGCAAAGTCCGGCTTTCAGTAGCACAGAGTACAGCGTCGCAGCCGTCCGGAACCGTTTTACCAAGAATCAAGGATGACCTTAGGCCGATACCTGCCAAAAGTACGCCTGTAACATTTGCGCCGGTCAAGTCGTCAGCCACGACCACGATTTTAGGCAAAACATCATCTCCTTTGCAGCCCGCTATTTTTGTTTGAAAATGTTGTTATAAGTTTGTTAATGTTTGTTTTCTTCTATTATATTTTTAGCAACTGCGCTTGTCAAGATGTGTTTTACAAAAGATCAAAAAAATATGTGGTTTTACTAATATACAACGTAGAGATATAACAAAGTCGAACGCTGATTGAAGACAAATTGATCTCATTCGCACGCTTGTTCTCAGGGCAACAGCATTTACTTTTTGCTGAGCGTGAGTCACAGCAAATGGGCTGAAAAACCACCCCGGCACTTCGTGCCACCCCTCCAAGGAGCCACACGTAGTGTCGCGCGGTTTTTTGCGCCTTACGGCGACTGCGCGCTTCGCTTGCGTGCGTCCGGCAGGCTTTGCGGCTTTGCGGCGTATGCGCTTGAAACCACGTCTATCGGGATCCGTTTTTGGCTTAGGCACGCCCTTACAAACATGTTCACCGCCACGCTTATACTACACCCGCTCGCCTTGCAAAAGTCGCGGAATCGTTGCTTTATGTCTTCATCTATCCGCACAGAAATAACGCTTACTGTGTTTTTGTCGTCTTTTTGCACAAGTTCACCTCCTCTTTATTAGACATAAACAACACATTTGTTCGATAAATCTGAAGCATTGTTCAACGCCGCTGAAGGCTCCGCGCGCAATCGCTGCAGATCCTAGGCGCGATCGCTGCAGATCCCGCGCGCGTTTTCGGCCGCGTCCGGCGGTCTACATGAAGCCGCAGATCCCGCGTGCAATCGCTGCAGATCCCGCGTGCAATCGCTACAGATCCTGGGCGCGTTTTCGGCCGCGCCCGGCGGTCTACATGAAGCTGCAGATCCCGCGTGCGATCGCTACAGATCCTGCGCGCGATCGCGGCAGATCCTGGGCGCGTTTTCGGCCGCGTCCGGTGGTATACATGAAGCCCCCTTTCAAAAAGTCTTCATCATGCCACACTGCACAAGGGCGGCTCTTCGAGCCGTGGGCTTTGCCCACTGCGCGCTGTTCACAGCCGGTCTTGTCAACAAGTTGCCCGACCGGCTGTGTCCCGCGCTTCACCCTTGCGTTTGTGTGGCCTTTGAAGCCCCAAATTTTGAAAGGGGGCCTATCCCATGTATTCCACCACCAAACGCATACCGAAAACCGTTCGCGCCCAAGTCTATGCTCGCGACGAGCACGCTTGCATCCTGTGCCAGGACGCACGCGTTGTGCAGCTACATCATGTAGTGTCGCGCGGTCACGGCGGCAACGACTTGCCACAAAATCTTGTATGCCTTTGCCCCGCTTGCCATCGCGTTGCACACGGAGACTATGTCTACACGCACGACTTCCCGTTCGACTGCGAAACCGCTTATGACGCCATCTTCCACTATCTTACCGACATCTACGGCGATGACTTCAGCGCCCTGTCTTGTCTGCGGAGCCTTTAGGCTTCGCTTTCTCGCCGCGGCAGCCGGAGCTACCGCATTCTCGCCGCGGCAGCCGGAGCTGCCGCTTTCTCGCCGCGGCAGCCGGAGGCCTTGCCTTCTCGCCGGAGGCGGTAGCTTCTCCCTTGCTTCAACTTAAAAGGTCAGTCGCCTACGGCTCCTGTTTTGGTTCCCGCGCTCCCTGCGCTTCGCTTGGTCGCGCCTCCCACCCACCCTTTGGGCGATAGCGGGTGGCGCCGCCGGTTGTGCGGTGCGTGCGGAGAGTGCCGCGCCATTCCCGCTTTCCTCAGCCCCCTTATATCAGTGAGGCCTTTTGTGTAAATTCTTGCTTTTGTTTGCTTTCAAGTTTTGTTCATACTTTGTTAATTCGCGCGGTTGACGTGATAACGTCAAGGTCTGAACCGCGTATTTCAGGCAGGGCGACTTTCTTTTCGCGATAAAGCGCTAACGCGGATTCAGGGTATCTCCCCTTGAAAACCGGGTCAGCGAACCATGCGTTGAATGCCGTGTGCGACACCTCTGCCGCACGGCGGTCGTCGTCGCAGTCATTCAGCGGGTAGTAGTAATCCATATTCAGCGTAATGCCGATCTCGCCTTTTGTCCCCATCTCACGGAAAGCCTTCACCGCTTTTCCGTGGGCGAGCAGCAAATGGTGTGACGCCGACAACGACGCTGAGAAATCCTGTATCCCCGGAGCGTGCACGCCGACCCAATACCCCAAAAACGCGGTGCAAAACGGCTCGTTCAGCGTAATCCACCAATCGACCAAGCCATCGAGTTCTTTGAACACATGCCGTGAATAGGCTTCAAAATCATCTGCGATCTGCCGGTTTACCCAACCGCCCCTGTCCTGGAGCTTTTGCGGCAAATCCCAATGATACAGCGTCACCGCCGTTTTAATGCCGTTTGCGCGCAGCTCGACGAGCAGCTTTTTGTAAAACCCGATGCCCGCCGGGTTTGGCTTGCCTGTCCCGTCAGGGAAAATGCGGGGCCATGCGATGGAAAGCCGGTAAACCTGCAAGCCAATCTCTTTCATTATGGCAATGTCTTCTTTGTAAAGATGGTAATGGTCGCAGCCGACGTCGCCGTTCGTGCCGTCTGAAATTCTGCCGGGGGTATGGGCGAACCTATCCCAGATCGATTCGCCTTTTCCATCTTCAAAGGCCGCCCCCTCTATCTGATAGGAGGCCGTTGCCGCCCCCCATAAAAACCCCTGCGGGAATACGATTTTTTCCATGTGCTGCCACTCCTTTGACATTCGCTTCAATTATAGAATATGATTACTAGATAATCTTTCGCATTGACATAGATGAATTACGGGGTAAGGGGAGTGCCATCCATTTTGCGGGTCTGTGTCCATTGGGTTACACTGTGGTCGCAGGGGTATTCTTTTGATTTTTCCTCATCAAAATCTATTCCAAGGCCGGGCAGGTCGTTTGCGTAAACATAACCGTCCCTAAATTCCGGTAGTCCGGAAAAAACCTCAAGGAGATGATTCTTTCCATCCCGAAGCTCTTGGATAACGAAGTTGGGCGGCTCAGTATCCGACCACTCCTGCACCCCAAAGTTATAGGACGCAAGGTCGATGTGGATATTTGCCGCATGGGCCATGGGTGTCATATCCCCAGGTCCGTGCCATGCAGTTTTCACGCCATACTGCTCGGCGAATATCTGTAGCTTGCGGGCGGGAGTAATGCCGCCGATTTGACTCATATGCACACGAATATAGTCAATCAGCCGCTCTGTAATCAGGGTTTTCCACTCGCCAGGATGATTAAACAGCTCACCCTGAGCAAGAGGCGTAATAGTTTGGCTGCGGAGCGAACTGAACCATTCCAATTGTTCGTTTGGAAGAGGGTCTTCCAAGAAGGTAAGGTCGAAGGGCTCCAGCTCTTTTGCAAGCCGAATAGCCTCAACCGGGGAAATTCGCCCGTGAACATCATGGCAGAGGCCGATTTCATATCCGAACTTGCTACGAATATCTTCAAAAAGCTTTGCGGTTTCCTTTATATATTTTTTGGAATCACAGTAGATTCCATCCGGTGAGCCTTCCGGCGCTCCTGCCGGAGCCTGACCGTAACCGCCGCCGCCATACCCGCCACATTGGCACCGGATAAACTTCAGCCCGCGCTCCCGGTACTTTTCAATGCTTTCACAGATTTCAGAACTGTCCCGACCTTCTGCATGGCGGTACACCGGAACACCCTCCCTCACCTTTCCGCCAAAAAGTTGATACAAAGGCATATTCGCCATTTTCCCTTTCAAATCCCACAAAGCCATGTCGACGCCTGAAATCGCGTTGTTGCTGATAGGCCCGTTGCGCCAGTAAGCGTTATGATGCATCAGGTGCCAGAGCTGCTCGATGTTCCCGACATCCTTACCTATCAGCAACGGGCCTAGGTATTCCTCCACGACGCAGCGCACCGCTTTTACCCTGTAGGCAAAGGTCGAGCATCCCAAGCCGTACAAGCCGGGTTCGGATGTTTCGACCTTGACCACAACAAGATTGATTCCTTCGGGAGCGGTGCAGATTGCTCTTATATTGCGAATCGTTACAGGCAAGCGAACATCCTCCTTACTGGCTTAATAGCTTCCGACCCGTTTTACTGTTTCCACGATATCCCTGAAATTCTCCAGGCTGACGGAATTTGGGATGGAGTGATCCGACGAGAACAGATAGCCGCCATTTTCTTTCAGGGCAGGCACGAAGCTTTCAATTTCAGCCAGGATTTTCTCCTTTTTATCCCACAAAACCGCATTTATTCCGCCATGAATCACCAAGCGGTCGCCATATTCTTTCTTCACCTTGAGCACATCCATACCCGCTTTTACTTCGAAGGGATGCAAGGCGTCAACTCCGGTTTCTATGATATCCGGTAGCAGCTTCATGATGTCGCCGCAGGAATGAAGGTGGGCGAAAATCCCCTTATCATGCGCCCATTGCACCGCTTTACGATGGAAAGGCATGAGCAGCTCCCGGTATATCTCATTAGAAAAAAACGCGGTGTTTTTGTAACCCATATCATCATACCAGAAGATGCTGTCGAAATGATAGCCTGCATCCCAAACCTGATCCATCAGGGCGATGGAGCTGTTCAGGTATGTTTCAAACATATCTGTAACCCATTCGGGTTCCTCTATCATGGCAATCAGGAGTGTTTCGGTGCCTACTGCCCACGAGTGGGCCACGTCGAACCCAAACCAAAACAGCCCCTGAATCCAACGGCCTTCCGTTTGCCATTTAGGATAGTTTTGCTTCAGGTGCTCCCAGGGGATGCGATTCCCTTCCAATGTCATCCGGGATTTAGCTGTTTCCCAGGCTTCGGGGGTGACAATGGTGAAGTCCAGAAATTCAGGGGTGGAGTCTTCCTCCTTAAAATGCTTCATGGTCACGCCCCATTCAGACGTTTCGATGTAATAGCGGTCTGTTTCCTCCAATCGTTTTTTGGGAAACAAGGGAGAATTGTCAACCGTTATTCTCTCTATTTTGTCCACGCCGAAGAAGTCGCGCCAGTCAGTGTTCACAGGCATACCCTCCCGTTTCCAGCTGGCGATGGTACCTGCCCATGGCTCATCAATAATGGGAAGGCGATCGGCTTCTTTGTGTTCAAACGTCCGTCGGAATCGCTCTTTGCTTGTCATTTTCCATTTCCCCCTCGCCTAATTTTCATATCTCCAATTGTGAATGCCATTTCAAAACTTGCGTCCTTGATGCCGTGCCGGTAACGCCAATCTGCCGGATTGTAACTTCGCTGCAAAGCCCTGCGATATAAGCCGCCTCCCAAGGCTCGGCGCCTGCGCCTATTGCCATGCCAAATCCGCTTAAAGAACTGTCGCCTGCGCCACAAAAATCAATGGGCTTGTCGATTTTGCGCGCCGGAATATACCATGTCTCTTTTGCGTCTGCATACAGCGAACCCTTAGCGCCAAGGGTCATGAATACTTTGTTTCCGGTTTTGCTGGCAAGTGTGTGCGCCGCTGCCGCGAAGTCTTCCGCGCTGGACAACTCATCCGGATTAAGCCCGGCTGCCGCTGTTCCTTCAATCTCATTGGGCTTGAGTATCACACCCGAAAACAGCCCGATGCGGTCGCGACTGTCCGCTACCACTCGCAAGCCCTGCCGCGCAAGGCAGCACGCATGTGCTCGCACCCGTTCGGTTACAACGCCATATGGCATCTGGTCGCTGATGCACAGCACATCAAGCTCCTCCGCGGCCCTGTCAAGGGATTTGACCAACTCATCCTCAACTTCCCAGGAAAGGGGTTTGTAGGAGGTAAAGTCAAGGCGCGGGTCTTCATACTCGACGTCTGAGAAACCCTTTCTCATAGGTTTAATATAAGCGTTTGTCACACGGTTTGAGTCGGTGACAACTCCATTAGAAAATCCTGAATCAAGCTTCTCAAGCAATCGCATCAGCTCTTTGCCGCGCCAATCGGAGCCAATCACGCTGAATACAGCAAGTTTTTCCGGATTGAGCGCCGCCATATTGGCGGCTACATTCCCGCCGCCGCCCAAGCTCATACGCTCCTCAACCACCGGCAGCGGGAAATGCGGCGTCTCTCGGGAAAGCTCGCTTTTCCGCATGTCGGCGTGCCAGTATATATCGAGGCAAATATCGCCCAACAGCCCTATTTTAACGCCGTTCATCCGGTTCAGTATTTCTGTTAACCGGCTACGGTTCATGTTATAATACGGCTTCATAATGCTGCCTCCATCGAATTAATTTCTTTATGCAGGCGTTGATACAGATTGGGAACGCTGACCTTGTGGTCCACGGTAAAATGCCAGCCTATCCCTCCCTTGCTGGTGGGGCGGTTGACAATGTTTTTTCTCGGCCTGTAGTAATAGTCGGGATTGTCACTGCCAATTTTTGCGCGATAATCGCCCAAATCCCTGAGATCGAAATTCGCGGTTGTGATGTTGGAGGTCTGATAGCCCAGATTTCGCGCGATTGACAGCGCCTTCAAAAATACTTCGGGCCCGATGACGCCCGAACCGAAGTTGAGGAATACGCCTCCTTCCAGCCCCGCTACGCTTTCGCACATGATTTTAAAATCCTGCCCGCTGGTTTGCCCGATGGCGGTGAAGTCCACAATCGGGTGCTGATGGATGATGTCGCATCCGAGCCCGATATGATAGGTAGCAGGCACACCCAGCCTGTAAGCCTGATAGAGCACACAATCCTCTTGATGGGGAAAGCGTTCGGGATGGGCATCAATATACCGGGCCAAAGCGGTACCGTAGCCTGCACCGTCTTTTGCCCCCTGTATAATCGCCTCGTTCATCCAACGGCCAGTCTCCTCCCACATGCCAAACGAGCCGTCTTCGATTGCCGTTGGCACATCTTCGGACGTGCCCCCAAGGTAACACAGCTCAAAATCATGGATGCTGCCAGCCCCGTTAGACGAAATGTGTGTAATAAACCCCTCGCGCATCAGGGCGATTAAATAACGCGACAGTCCGCTTTTAATGACATGCGCTCCCATCAACAGGATGACCGGGCACCCATTATCGCGTGCGATTTTTATGCGCTTGGCAAGCTCGTCAAATTCCGGGCAATCCCAATCGGGAGCCCTGTCACGCACAGGATTGGCCATATTCTCCAGAGTAACAAGGTTGACGCGATTCTTCACGCTATTTGTCTTTATTTTGGTAAAATCTATAAGGCTCACTTTCCTGTCCCTCCAAAAAAGAATTTTTCAAGTGCCGCGATGTCAAGAAAATCCCCTGTTATAACGTCCGCACCTGCTTTTATAAGCCGCGCCCGCTTGACGGAGTCCACTCCCTCACGCGCCTTTTCATTTGAGGCCACGCCCAGTGTACGGGCTGCGTTTTCACGCCCGATGGCGATTTCCACCTTCCCGTCGCCTACTACCGACAACTGTTCGCCGGGGATGCCCTTTCCCTCAATCAATTCCCGAATGACGGACTCCTTCGAGCAATCCTCCCTGCTTTCGGGCGCGCCCTTTATCTCGGTAAAAAATTTTGAAAGGCCTAACGCAGCTACCTCCTGCTTTACATCCGCGTCGTCGGTTCCGCTGGCTACATATAATGAGACGCCCCGTTCAGTAAGCAGTTTCAGCAGTTCCCTGCTTCCTCGGATTATGAAATCTTCCGGATTGGCGCTGCCGTCTGAAAGACTTTGCCTGCGCTTCATCACGGAGACCATCAGCCTGTGGTTGTATTCCGCTTTATATACCCACGGGTTCTGCTCTGCGGCGGGATTTCGGGCGCGCACTTGCTCCGCCAGCCATTTCATCTGAAAAATAGTCTGGATTCCCGTGCTCTCATCTATGTATTTCCGCACCATATCGCGTACTGTTTCGTCGTCCGCTCCAATTCCCGCTATTAGCTCAACCATAAGCGGTTCCATAACCTCCTCCCAGCCGCACCGCAACGTGGAAATGGTTCCGTCGAAATCAAAAAGAACTGCGGTTACAGGCACTGCGGAAACAGGATTCCTTAACCATTCCATTCTAATCCCCCTTATAGAAAGCACTCGTTTTGTGTGTTTACAATATCAGTGAAATGTAGTACTATTTCAATATTATACATAGCGTGGAGGTAAAGCATGAATCAAATAGAGATACTAATGAAACGATACCCCGTACTGGAATGCTGCAAAAAGCAGATAGAGGAAGCGTGCGAACGTATCATCGCTTGTTACAAGGCTGACGGCATCGTGCTTCTCTGCGGCAACGGCGGAAGCTGCGCCGACGCGCAGCACATTGCGGGTGAGTTGATGAAAGGTTTTTGCAAAAAAAGGCCTTTGAGCGAAGCCGATCAAAGAAAGCTTCTATCAATCGACAGCAAACTTGGCAATCTACTGGCCGACAAGCTGCAAATGCCTTTGCGTGCGATATGCCTAGACGGCCTGCCCGCGCTTTCCAGCGCCTTTGCCAATGATGTGGATTCCGCGCTTGTTTATGCCCAGCAGGTATATGGCTATGCCAGGGAAAAGGACGTGTTGATTGGAATCAGCACATCCGGCAATGCGGAAAATGTCTTAGCGGCGGCGGTCGCGGCAAAAGCTAGAGAGGCTTATACAATCGGAATGAGCGGCAGTTCGGGCGGCAAAATGAGCGATGTGTTCGACCTCGTCATAAAAGTCCCTGATGATGAAACATACCGCATTCAGGAACTGCATCTTCCGGTTTACCACGCAATTTGTCTAGCAGTAGAGGACGCCTTTTTTGACCGATAAAACAACCGTGCGGCTTCTTCGCATTTAGCTGATATGAAAACGGAGCAAATTGCTTTGCGGCATTGTGCTCCGTTTTCATTTTCTTTCAGCGTTCCCGCATGAAGTTACACACCATAAGCCTTGTTCAGTTCGCCAATCCAACGCTGCCACGCGTCAAAATTGTATGGGCCTTCACCGGTTATGAAGTGATTATGACATGTCTTCCCATGTTCCGTCCATTCAATCATCCACAATTCCGCACCGCACTCCGGAAGCTGCTGCAACAGTCTGTTCCGGTTTGGAGGTTCGTCAAAAATACCCGACGCTACGCTGCGCGATTTTCCGTTTTCATCAATACCGCGTATCTCATACGTTCCACTGTGGCGGCAAAGCGTATCGTTAGCCGCATACAACGCTATCTCTCCGCCAAGCTCCCGGCGGACCATCATCAGGCAAAACGCCTGCTGCGACTGCTTGATCCAGTAATACGGCAGCTTTTTTTGGAAGTCGTAATCGATCACGGAGTAATTAAACATCATCGGCCACATATCCAGCAGCGACCACCACAGCACCCCGGTTTTTTCCCATTTCATCGAACGCGAATACTCAATCGAATCCTTGAATATGTTGCCGCATAAGATATTGATTGCCAGAGTGTAGTCTTTCCATTCGTCAACCGTGAAGTCGCGCCCGAAATATTGTCCCGTAAGCTCGCGCCCCACCTGCCGCCAACCGGTAAAATAAATGTCCGTCTGATGCCGTGAATTGTTATAATTCGGCTCCATGACAGCATCCCATAGCCGCCGGGCGCGGGGGAGCTCGCGTTCGACGATTGCGGGGTTATCGGTCATGGCGTTTACGACAATCGGCCCGGTTTCGCCGATGAAACGCCCCTGGCATTCGCGAAGCGCCCTGTGGAAGTCGGCACTTGGCGGATAGAGATGTTCTTCGGGCAGATATGCATTTGTGGGTTCATCGCGATGCACGGCGCGGGCGATGTCATCGTCCATATATGGCGAGCTCTCAACATATGAGCGGTACGGGTCGTAGCGCAACACCACATCTTTGAACACCTGGCGCGTAATCAGATTATCGGAGGGCAGTATCTCCGTGGGTATGAGATGGTTCCAGGTAAATGCCATATCAATCTCATTGTCGCCGCACCATACAGCCAGCGAACAGTGGTTGCGCATTTGTTTGACAATCTGCACGGTTTCATCTGCAACCTGCTTTAGATACCATTCGTCACGCGGCGGAAATTCGCACGCCATCATGAAATCCTGCCAGATCAAAAGCCCTTTTTCATCACAATAGTCAAAGAAAGCCTCGCTTTCGTATACGCCGCCACCCCATACGCGGACCATATTGCAGTTCATATCAAGAGTAAGGTCAAGCGCGGGCTTGACGCGCTCTTCCGCGCGGGAATGCAGCGCGTCAAGGGGTTTCCAGTTCGTGCCGTTGATATAAATGCGCTCGTTATTAACGATAAACACGAAATCTCCCGTGCCGTCATCGTGGATTACAGGTGTGCGGCAAAGCTCAATCGTTCTGATTCCCCATTTTGTATCGTACCGCGCAATCACCTCGCTATCTTTCTTGAGTAGCAATGTAAGGTCGTGCCTGTTTGGTTCGCCGAACCCGACCGGCCACCACAGTGCGATGTCCTTGAGTGGCAGCGTGAAGTCAAGCCTGCCGCGGATGAATTCCAAACCAAATGATATTTTGTGGATTTCTTTGCCTCCAAAACTGAGAAGCATCTCGCCGCTGTACGCGGAAAGATCGGCGTCCATTCCGGTAACCGCCCAATCGACGCCTAACTGGCATATTTCGCCTCGGATGCGCTTTGTATACACATATACATCCTCGAAGCGGACAAGCGGGCGCGCCTCAAGGTATACCGGTCTCCAAATACCTGACGTAAGCAGCCGCGGAGCGTTGTCCCAACCCCACTGATGGCGCGCCTTGCGCAAATATGTTTGCGCTTTGTATTCGGTGTTCAGCCGTGATACGCCAAAGGCGTCATACTCAAATTGGCGCGCGTACAGCATGGCGCTGCGGATTACAACTTTCAACGTATTTCCCTTGTCCTTGAGCAGGCCGCGAACATCCGCGCGATGTTCGATAAACATGCTTCGCGTACTAAGCAGCGGCTTGCCATTCAGTTCAATGTCCGCGATGGTGTCTATTCCCTCGAAAACGAGTTCCAGTGTGTGATTCTCCGGTGCGTTGGGCATGTCGAAACTCGTTTCGTATGTCCAATCATCCACGGCCTCAAACTCCCGTGTCGCGTAAACCTCATCCGCCGGCCAGTAGTCCTTAACTAGCCCGGCCTCCATCAATTCCAGCTCTACATTACCCGGTACCTTTGCGGGTAAGTTGACGCGCTGACCGCCCTTCGGATTTGTAAAGCAAAGCGTCCATTCGTTATTGAGCATCCATTTTTTCATGGGGTAGCATCCTTTCGTTGTAATCCTATTTCGCCTAATTAAAATCTCCCCGATATTTTCTTACGGTATTCACCATCTCTACATAATTCTCGACCGGAACATATTCCGGGATTGAATTCCCGGAACCGAACGCGATTCCTCCGGAACTTCCATATTTTCGCAGTATGTCGGTAACATAATCCCGTATCTCCGGCAATGACAACCGGCACAGGGCGTCTGCGTCCATTCCTCCGAAAATTGCGATTTTGTCCCCATGCTTTTCAACCCATACCGAAAACGGGGCAATTTCGTCCTCATTGGAATGTTTGGCGTTGATTTTAGCTGTCTCTATAAAATCGGGCATCACATTAAATATGTTGCCGCAGGAATGAAGCAGGAAGGGCTTGCCATAGGAGTGAACGCACTGAATAATTTTTGCATATGCGGGAACGATGTGCCGTTGTATATCGCTTTTTGAAATCAGCGAATTGCTATTAAAGCCCAGATCGTCGCCAATTCTCAGCACGCAGTACAAATCGCCGTACAGATCCATAAATTTTTGCCAGATGCGCAAAAGGATGTCTCCCACTCTCTTAAAAAGGTCTGCATATAAATCGGGATCATCGCTGGAGATATAACATAAATTCATGTATCCGATAACATCCTGCACACATTCAAAAATACCGTTACCCACACCGCCGACCGCAGCCATTCCATCGGGCAAGGTGTTTTTGAGGGCTTCAAAGTATTTGCTTTGCCTGGAAAAATATCGTTCCGGAATTTCATCCCACGGGTATTTCTCAAAATCTGCGCGGTCATGAATCACGGACTCCTTATGCTGGCCCAGACATCCGCTGTCCGGCATAACCTCGCCTACACAGCGTTCGAAAGAGACCGTGTCATAGCCCATCGTTTTGTAGAAGGCGCAATAGTTGCTGAAATATTCCTCCTTGTCTCGAGCACCGCCGTGAATCAAATCGCGAAACTCCTTTTTCAGTACACGTTCTATAATCTTATCCGAAATAACATGTTCGTATAAGGGCAGTCTGTCGGGGGCTTGATTATAGGCTGCTTTTTGAAGATTCTTATAATTAGGTTGAAAACTCATTGTCTTTGCCCTCCTTTTTAGCCCTTCACAGAGCCTGCGACCATTCCCTCGATAATCCGTTTGGAAAATGCAAAATATAAAGCCATCGGTGGCAAAATCGAAATGACCATAGCTGCCATCATCCTGGGGTAATTGGCAGAAAACTGGCCCTTGAAGAAGCGGGACAAGCCTACTGGAAGGGTGATATGCACCTCGTCGCTAACTAGCAAGAGAGCAAAAATAAATTCATTCCAAGTAGTGAAAAATTGGATGATGGCGACGGTGACCAGCACCGGTGTACATACCGGCATCATAATTGTAAAGAGGGTTCTGGTAAACCCGGCGCCATCGATGCCGGCAGCCTCTTCCAGCTCGCGGGGGATGCTGCGCACATAGCTTTCCACTATGAATATGGCAAGGGGCAGGCCGAAAGAAATATAGGGCATCAGCAGCGTATACCATTGGTTATTCAAGCCGGACTGGACAAAAAGCACGTAGATAGGGACTATTATCGAATGAATCGGCATGAGCATTCCCAAAAGGATTAACAGATATAACGGGGTGCGTAGCCGGAAATTAAAGCGTGCCAAGAAATATCCTACGATAAACCCGAAAAGGATGATACCCACCAACGCCAGTACCGTGTTTCGCGTTGTATTAAACATATAAACGAACATTCTGCCGCCTGAGACGATAATCTCATAGTTTTCAAGAAGCAATCTTTGGGGCAGGCCAATAATATCCGCGCCAAATTCCCGGTTGGTTTTGAAGGAATTATAAACAACCCAGACAACCGGAAAGACGCATGACAGGGAAAATATAATGAGAATGGAATTTACAAAGAAAGAAGCGAATCGGCGTTTCATCAGACCGCCTCCTTTTCCTTTGTAAACAGCCTCATCATCCCTCTGACACCTAGGATAAGGCTAAGGCTCAACACCAAAATTCCGATGGATATCGCGCTGCCATAACCCATGTTATGCCGCAGGAAGGAAACATTGTATGCGTACATGGCCATTACCATGGTAGCGACGCCCGGCCCGCCTCCAGTCATTACGAAGATATGGTCGAAGGTTTTCATGTTCCCCGAAATGCAAAGGATCAGAGCGACAACAAAGGTGTTTTTCATAAGGGGCAAAGCAATATATATCATCCGTTGGAACCCGGTCGCACCGTCTATTTCCGCCATATCCATGACATTTGAATCAATTGCCGTAAAAGCGGACAGGAAAATTACCATGTAAAGGCCGATGAATTGCCAAACAATAGGAACGCTGACAAGAGTCAATACCAAATCGTTATTGGAGAGCCACGCCTGCTGCAAATCACCCCGTCCAATAACCCTTAACAGGCCATTGAGCATACCAAATCGAAAATCATAAATCATCGACCAAACAAACCCGATTACCACTGCCGACAGAGTCACGGGGAAATAACACAAGATGCGGTGTATCCCTTTGAGCTTGGCAATCCTGGTATTGAGCATCATGGCAAAAACAAAAGCAATCCCGATTTGCCCGATGATGCAAAGCACGGTGATATACAGGTTGTTGCCAAAAGATTGCCAGAAGACAGTATCCGCAATCAGCGTTTTGTAATTGTCAAGGCCGCTGAATGTCCGTGAAGGGCCGCCCGGCCAATCAAAAAAGCTGTAATAAAAGGCATAGATAATAGGCAAGATGACAACGAAACAGTAGAAAAGTATGATTGGTACAAGGTATATCAAAAAAATAATTTTTGACGGCCTTATGCGACTCAACCTGAACACCTCCTTTTACGTTTCTTCATCTATGACAATCATGATTTTCATGGCTTTGTCCCGTTGTTCGTCGATATAGTCATAAGCTTTTTTGTAATCATCAAAACGAAAGCAATCGGTGATTAGCGGATCGAATAATATTTTGCCTTGTTCTGCAAGCTTGATTGCATCTATGTAATCTTCCTCACGATACATCATGCTGCCAATCAACCGCAATTCATGGTCCTGAATGAATCCTAAATTAATAGTGCCAAGGTCAGGAAATACTCCGACTAAAACAATATCGCTACCTTTGCGGGCAGAAGTAATCGCCTGATTCATGGTAGCTTCAATGCCGACACATTCAAAAATAACGTCGGTTCCATCACTCCCGAAGCAAGTTACAACGGCGCTGTGCAAATCCTGTTCGGTTGGATTTACAGACTCAATACCGCAATCCTTTGCAATCTGTAACCTACACGCCGACAGCTCCGTAATCATCACTTTTGACGCGCCCATAGCCTTTGCCGTCTGGGCGACAAGATTTCCAATCGGGCCGCCGCCAAGCACCAATACAGCTTTGTTTTTGATATCGCCAGACCGCCTGATTGCGTGTACCGCTACCGCCAGAGGCTCTATCATTGCGCCGTGGTCCCAACTCATATCATCAGGCAGCTTCACCGCCTTTTTGCCCTCTGTCACATAATATTCGCTCGCTATACCAGTGGTTTGAAATCCCATCACTTTCAGCGTTTCACAGGCATTATACCGCCCGTGTGTACACGGATAACATGTGCCGCATACAACCTGGGGCTGAATCGTAACTCTGTCTCCGGCTTTGACATTGAAAACATTTTTGCCGGCCTTGACGACCTGTGCGGAAACTTCATGGCCCTGAACAACAGGATAACTCGTATAGGGATGTTTTCCGTGATTCACATGAATATCCGAACCACAGACGCCGATTCTTTTAATCTTCACCAAAATTTGCTCATCGTTAATCTCCGGCAATTCAACATCCCGGTATTCAATGACGCCCGGCGAAGTCATGATAGCCTGCTTCATTTTTTTCCTCCCAATTAATAAACCTTTCGGGCCGCCTTGCTAGGGAAAGGCGACCCGTGTTATGCGGTCAGGTATTGTTTATTTTCTAAAGTGCCGCCTGGATAGCCTGCAATTCTTCCACGACAGACTCGGGCGTGCGGGTGCCCGCCATGATTTCCTGTATTCCCGTGTTCATTGTTTCGATTAGGACGCCGCTCAATATCGCATCCCACACCGGAACAGGGGTATAGGTTCCGCTAAAGCTCAGCATCATTTGGGTCAGCGGGTGAATGTCGCCGCGATCCACGTCTATGAAATGGGGACCCTCGGATCCGGCCCGGACACGCGCTTCGCTGTAATCTTCATCCCAAACATCAAAGATTAATTTTTTAGCGGTTTCCAATTTGTCGCCCTCCAGCTTGCTGTTAAGGGAAATAAACCAGCCCACTGTATCGGCGACGCCATTGCGCGGGCCAACAGATGCGACCGGCGGCTGCGGCATAATCGCGATGCGGATATTGGCAAGCACTTCTTCATCGGCATTTGTAATCAGATAGGGGACAACCCACTCGCCGTTGATGGTGGTTGCGGCAAGGCCAGCAGCAAACAAATCACTGGCTTGCTGGTCTGTGATGGAGTTAAAGTCAGGGTTTAAAACGCCGCTTTCGCCGAGATTGGCGGCAAATTGCAGGACGTCTACAAACTCTTGGTCGGTAAAGCCGGCAGCTCCGTCACGATTGGAGATGGACCAGAACCAGTCGGTGCCGGTAAAACGGCTGGAGAGAGTGGAAAGATAGCAGGAATTAAAAGGCCATCCATCCCGATTGCCAAATGAAACTGTGGTGATACCTTGGGCGTTGAAATAATCGGAAGCCGCGAATATTCCTTCCCAAGTATCAGGGATGGTGTCATAGCCGGCTTCGGCCCACAAGGCCGCGTTGTAATACACAACGGAACATACGGTCGGCGCCTGGAAAGGTATGCCGTAAATATCGCCCCTGAAGGTGGCCAGGCTGAAAATACCGTCACGGTATTTGTCATAATAAGGCAGGGCGGGCAAAATGTCTGTGATTGGCATGACAAGGTTATTGGTTACCCAGTTTTCCATCCACGAGCCCTTCATTACGAAGACATCCGGCAGGTCGTCGGCAGCCGCAGCCGCCTGTATGACGGTCTGATAATCGTCGTGAGGCATGATGCTCTGGTTCACTGTTATATTGGGATTTTCTTCAATAAACAGCTTCATCTGATCCCAGAATGCATAGGCTGTGACGTCGCCTTGGGCGGCGTCTTCTTCCGACCAGAAATGGGTGATGCTAACAGCTGCTGCCGAGCCGGGCAACTCCGCATCCCCCGAATCAGCCGCGGGCGCTTGAGGCTCAGGGGAACTTGTCGCAGGCGCGCCTGTGTCTCCGCCTGCTCCACACGCCGCTATAAACAGCATAACCAGAGCCAACACTAACGCTAACACACTTATTTTTCTCATTTGTAATGATACCTCCTCGAAAAATTAAATAACCGAATGTGCTTGTAAATTTACCAAAAAAACCGTTTAGGAACAATCCGCAATGCCATGATAGTTATCCGGGTTTACTACAAAGATTCCACTTGTAAGGATTTATACTGTGAAAACATCCTAAAATCTTATGATTTATATGCAAAATCCACACGCCGCCGGATTGGGTGCATAAAAAAGCAGGAGCGGATGGGCCGGTGATGTGTTATAATGAAGGCGTCTTATGATAATCGCCTAATAAAGGGGTTATTTGTTTGAAGATTTCATTAAAAAACATGCTGATGTTTTTCTTTGCGGTGTTGGTCATTCTTCCGGTTGTGGTGGGCAATATTATATTACTAGATGTGAATACGCAAGCAGCCCAAGAGCATATGAGGCGTCTCAACCGGAACAATGCGCGTTTATCCGGCATGAAGGTGAACGAGGTGATGAGCGCAATCTTCCAGTTATCCATCTATGTTGCGATAGAAAACAGCATTGTGGATTATCTAAACGCATCTGAGGAGGACCAGTCTGCATCGGCGCTTAGAATCAGGGCGCAAAACACGCTTACCTCGCTGATGACGTCCAGCAATTATCTGACTTCTGTCAGCATCGCAACTATGGATGGCCGGACAATTAGCCGGGGCAGCAGCAGGCCGGTTGTGATTACCGAAGAGGACAGGGCCCGGGCGGACGCCTTGTCCGGCTATTTCTTTTGGGAGATTGGTTTTACGGAACAAGGCCCCGCTATCTACCTTTGTCGCTTGATACGAGATATCAATGATTTTTCCCATCATCTCGGGTACATCAAAATGATGGTCGGCCTGCAGGGGCTGTCTGATTTGCTCGCTCCCCCTGCGAATGATCTCAATGTGCACTACATCATTTTGGATGAACATGAACGAGTCGTGTTTTCCAGCGGTGACCCGGATTTTTTAAACGACAATTTTTATTCATCTTCTTATGTGTTGAGCAACGGTTGGCAATTATTCAGTATCACTTCCGACACGAATCTCCTGCTTCCCGGCTTTGCCCAGACCACCGCTATCATCATGGCACTGGTTTTGATTGTTTGTATGCTGCTGGCAAGCTTGTTTTCGGCGCTGATTGTAAAGCCTCTGAAGCATTTGGGGCATCTGATGCAGCAAGTAGGCAAAGGAGATTTTTCGGTACATTTCGACGCTCCGGCAGAAAGTGAAATCCGCCTTCTGGCTTTGGAGTTCAACCAAATGCTGACGGAGCTAAACAGGCTGTACAATGAGGTGTACACCTATCAGCTGCAAAACTATAAAGCCAAGCTGATGGAGATGGAGTCTAAAATTAATCCTCATTTTCTCTATAATGCCCTCGATAGCATTTACTGGATGGCCAAGCTTAAGCGCCACGAGGAGGTCGGCGGTATGGCAAACGCTTTGTCAAGGCTGTTCCGGCTGGCCCTTTCTGCAGATTCCTCCGGCTTTGTCAAGCTTTCGGAGGAATTGGAATACCTCTCATGTTACCAGCAAATCCAGCACTACCGTTATGGCGACGACATCGTGTTTACAACCTCGGTGGATGAAAGCTTGTGTGACAAAATAGTTTGCCGCTTTGTGCTGCAACCTATCGTGGAAAATGCAATTATCCATGGTCTTTCAAGCCAGGCACGGGGTACGATAAATGTGCAGGTGTTTCATGAAGGATGCGTGATTATCTATCGTGTATCCGACAGTGGGGGTTGCGTCAATCCGGAGGAGGTGCGCCGGCTGTTGCAGATAAGCGAGGACGAAATCGAAGGCACAAAAGGGCTTGCCCTGCGCAATATCCAAAACAGGATACATTTATGCTACGGGCAGGCGTATGGGATGGACTGCTTTATTGAAGGCGGGATGACCGTGTTTGAAGTGCGGCAACCATATACGGAATCTCAAGCGGGGGTGATTGTTGAATGCTGAAGCTTTTGATCGTGGACGACGAGCGTCCTTTTCGGCAGGGGATCCGGTATGCTATCGACTGGGCGTCCCACGGTATTGAAATCATAGGTGAAGCGGCCAACGGACAGGACGCCGTCGAGATGGTGAAGGATTACTCGCCTGACATCATCATCACCGATATTGTGATGCCGGTCATTGACGGCGTCGAGCTGTCAATGATCGCCCGCAGCATGGTGCCGGATGTGTATATCATTGTCCTCTCTGCCTATTCTGATTCAGAATGGATGCAAAGGACAATTGCGGTCGGCATCAATGATTATTTATTAAAGAGCGCGGACGCGGATGCTGTCCTGAAAGCAGCTATAAAGGGAAAAAGTCATATTGAGCATAAGCGGAGCCGCATTTCCGGGAAGGAACTCAAGCGCTCTGTTTGGAATGATTTTTTGCCCGCTATCCGGGATGACTTTTTTTCAAGGATTGTGGACAGCGTTCAGATGGATAATCAGCAGATCGATGCGGCGGAAGCTTTGGATATACAGATAACGGGACCGCAATACATCGTTGCGTTATGCCGGACAGACGCGAAGAGAGCGTTGAGCCTTGCAGCGAAGCTTGAAATGCAACTGGCCCGTTACAAACCTCTTATCGCCATACCCGAGGATGGATTAGTTGCTATTGTCGCCAATGTAGGTGAACAAAGCGATGCTTTGCGGGAAGAATTATCCTCTTTGGAAAAGGCTTATGAGTTTATCTTGTTCCTATCGCCTCTATTAGATGATTTTCATGAGATCGGGCAGGCGTACCGATGTTTGCTGCGGCTCAGCCTCGGCGCTTTTTGGCTCAAGGAAGGCTGCCCTCCGCTGGATTCCATTGAAGAAATACCCGGGTCTACGCAGGAATTGCAAGTATTGGAGGAAAGATTGGTTCAATCGATATTCAACCGCCTAAATGAAGCTTCCTGGGTAATTCTGCGCGAGCTGAAAGACGCAGCGCAGGCAATATTGATGCCTGTAGATTTATTTAGGCAAATGCTGGGCAGGGTTATTTCCGTTGCAGCAAGCATTGAACAAAAGGAAGGCTTACTGCATGAAAAGCTTGAATCTCTTAATCGCGCGCAAACCCCCGATGAGATGCTGGCAGTTCTGTCAGATATGTTAGGCCAGGAGGAAACGGGGCAGCGAAATCAGCTTGTGGAAAACGCGATCCGCTATATTGACGCTCATTATGCCGAGCCCTTAACCCTTCACTCCGTGGCTGAAAACACTTTTGTCTCCCCTAATTATCTCAGCCATATATTCCGGAATAAAATGGGCGTCGGCCTTCGGGAATATATTGTGCGCAAGCGCATTTCAGAAGCGAAGAAGTTCCTTGCAGGCAGCAGTCACAAAGTGAACGAGATAGCGGCTTTGGTGGGATATAACAGCTACAAACAATTTGCAGAGCACTTTCTGAATTACACAGGGATGAGCGCGAAACAGTATCGGAAAGAAATCGTTTGTGAGATGAACCGGGAAATGGAAACTCCATAAATGGAAAAATCAACGATTGTTTTAAGAAAGAGGCGTAAAAACATGAAGACTTTGGATATGAAAAAAGGCTGGCGAATGTCAAAAGCCCCATTGAGTTTGGAAAACGACAGCGTGGAGCAGGCCCTTTCCAAAACCGATGAACTGTGGGATGTTTGCATCCCTGTTGATGTGCGTATGCCGCTTATGGAAGCGGGAATCGTGCGCGACCCGGTATTGGCGGATTACTCCTTTGAAAGTGAGTGGGTTGAAAATTACGCATGGTGGTTCCATCGGGAATTTGATACCGCCGAGCTGGACTCCGAAGCGGATATCTGGGAGCTGGTGCTTGAATCAATAGACTCCCACGCGAATATTTACCTTAACGCCACGCACATAGGCCGCCACATCAACTGCCACCGTCCATTTATACGTGACATCAAACAAATCGCAAAGCCGGGGCGAAACACCCTTTCCGTGCGGGTTACGTCGGGGTTGGAGTCGGTTAGCCAAAAAGATTTGGACGCGGTGCATTTTGCCACATCCTCGGAAGTCGTCAACGGCCGCACTGACCGGGGCGACCGCCGCCGCGCCTTTGTGCGCCGGCCGCAGTATACCGTCGGGTGGGACTGGGGGCCGAGAGTCGTGACCATTGGCATGAGCAAGGAGGCGTATATCCGCTGCCCGCGAAAAGCCGTTCTACTTTCCCATAAGTTGTCCGCCGTCTTGGAAAGAGACCGCGCTATTGTGAAAATTTTAGCCGAAGCCGAGCTGTATGATATCGTCGGAACCGCTGACGCCTCACTCATGGCGCGCCTATCGCTAAACGGTGAAATCAAGGCCGAAATGATGCTTGATGATGTGCTCTTGCGTTCCGGCATCAATTATCTCGAAAGTGAGATAATCGTTGAAAGCCCATCACTTTGGTGGCCAAATGGCATGGGCGAGCAGACGCTCTACGATGTGGAGCTATCCCTTATATGTGCCGGAAACACACACCGCATGGAGCCATTTCAGTATGGGCTTCGTACAGTTTGTATTGATATGTCGCGTCAAGACGCGGAAAGCCGAAACTTTAAGCTGCATGTTAACGGCGTGGAGATGTTCTGCAAGGGCGGCGACTGGATTCCCGCCGACTCCATCTATCAGCGTGTCACTGCTGAAAAATACGAAACCTTGATCAGTGAAGCCAGAGAAGCTGGCTTCAATATGCTGCGTATTTGGGGCGGCGGCATCTATGAAACCGATTGGTTTTACGACGCCTGCGACCGGCACGGAATACTCGTCTGGCATGACTTCATGTTTGCCTGCTGCAATTATCCGGATCATCAGGAATGGTTCAGGCGGGAAGCGGAGTTTGAGATGGAATACCAGACCAGGCGCCTTCGCAGCCGCACCTGTATCGCGCTGTTCTGCGGCAACAACGAAAATCATTGGGGGCTCAGCGATACCACTTTTGAATGGTCGGCGCCGATTACCCACGAAAGGCAGTATGGTTTATATGCCGCAAATTACTTGGCCTCGTGCATCACGAGGGCAAATTGCCCCGAAATCCCTTACTGGAACAGCTCGCCTTACGGCGGGAGCAAGCCCAACAGCGACTTTGTAGGCAACACCCATCACTGGCGGCAATGCACGATGAACCCCGAGATGGCTATGCGCATTGAACCAAAAGAGTACGACAAAATATCAGGCCGTTTTGTCTCGGAATATGGCTACATCGGCCCATGCCCCGAGGAAAGTATCCGCGAGTATTTCGACGGCGCGCCGATTGACCGGAATTGCCGCGTGTGGGAACTGCATAACAACACGTTCGAGAAAAACACGGTCGTCGCCGGCATCGAAAAGCATTATCGGGACGCTTCTTCGCTTTCTTTGGATGAGTATATCCTTTACGCCGGCATGGTTCAGTCCACGATGCTGGGCTACTCGCTGGAATCCTTCCGCTTCAAAGGGTATTGCGGCGGCGGTTTGTTCTGGATGTATAATGATACTTGGGGCGAGGTGGGCTGGACAATCATAGACTACTACCTGCGCCGAAAGGTTTCTTATTACGGTGTGAAAAGGGCCTTTGCCCCCGTGAAATTCATTCTGCGCGCGATAAACAACGAGGCTGTGGCTGTGGCCGCGAACGATACCGGCAATGAAATCCGTCTGCCGGTACGGGCCGGGTATCTTTCATTCGATGGAAAGCTGGACCGGACTGAAAGGCTGGAGCTCATATTGCCGCCCCATTCCCGCGGTAAGGTGCGCGCGATTCCGTTGGACGGCATGAATCTCAAAAACGGCACGGTCGTCCTGATACCGGAGAATGGCCCGGCGGCGCCCGCATGGCTTCGCACGGATGACATCCGCAATCTGGATTTGCCCGGCGGAGATCCCGCCGTCACCTCCGTCTGCGACGACGGCGCGGATTTGATTATCGAACTTGAAAGTCCCGTCTTCTTGCATGGCGTACATTTCCTTGACGATTTTAATGCTGGGGATAATTACTTCGACATGCTTCCCGGCGAGCAAAAAACGCTGCGGATTTTCGGCGCTGCCGGTAAAAATATTGCGCTTCGCGCGGTAAGATAATGAACCGGCGCGTGTAAAGAAAGCGGGCGCTTTTGCGCCCGCCTACAGTACCATAATCACCGGATATCATAAACGCTGCGCAGAGTCAGCTTGCCCGGCTTGCCGCGCAAGATTTTCACCGTCTTTTTCCCGCCATGCAGGTCAAAATAGTTATCGGAAAGCAATACGTCAGCGTCTTCAAAGTCAATCTCGACCGAACGCGCGTAAGCCTTTGCGCGAACTGTGACGTTATCGCCGTCAATCGTGGCGGTAAGGTCGGGGTTGCCGAACCGGAAGTGCTTGGGCGGGCAAAACAGCACACTGCCATCGCAAATTTCTTCGCCGCCCTCGCCGTGAAGTGCATAGCTAAAATAGTTCTCATACAGTTCACAGCTTCCGAAATCAAGTTTTTCAAGCCACACACTTGACAATGCGGAAACCGTTACGCATATCTCGCCGGACTGGAGAGCCTTTCCTTTGGCGTCTCGCAATGTCCACGCTACTTTGCCGGAAAACTCCGCCATCGTTTCGTTTGCCACCGATAACCGGGCGGATTTGCGCACGGGATAAGGCTCCGCATTGACGTTTGTATTTTGTGTAATGATTCCATCCTCACAGCATGAGAGCATAACGGGTGCGAAAAAGCGCTTTGCATAATAATGCAGAGCTTTCCACCTGCCGAAGTAGTCGATTGAGGCCCAGCTCGCCACCGGCCAGCAGTCGTTGAGCTGCCAATAAATCGCGCCCATGCAGCGGCCTCGGTGGCGGCGCCAGTGCTCCACCCCATACTTGATTGCTTCGGCCTGCAAAAGCTGCGACGCATACAGCAGCGTTTCGAAGGATGTTGGATACAGGAAGTTTTCACCCATGTAATTCATGATTTTGCCGTTTGCCGCGTTGTTGCGCTGATGTTTTTCCATCACATAGGAGAAGATGTTGCGGTCGCTCGGCTCTGTGAAGGATTCCACTGTTTTGATGGACGGGAATGACTGGAACCCGAACTCGGACGCAAAACGGAAGTGATAATTGCGGTAATCCGAAAACGGCTTGCCACCGTGCCAGACATCCCAGTAATGGACGTCGCCGCGGTCGGGGTCATTCGGATAGTCAAAACCGCCGCCAGAGGACGGCGAGGCCGGCCAATAAAACGCAACGGGGTCGTGCTCCCGCAAAATCTCCGGGAAAACATGCTCATACATCCTGATATAGTCTGAATACTGCTTGTGTGTGTAGCGCCATACCTTGTCGTCGACCTGCCACTCCATTTCGTTGTTGCCGCACCACAGCCCCAAAGAGGCATGATGCCGCAAACGCTTGATATTGTCGATAAGCTCCGCTCGGATATTTTGCTCAAAAGGAAGGTCAAGCTCATACATGGCGCAACAGAACATGAAATCCTGCCATACTAAGAGACCGAGTTCATCGCAAGTATCAAAAAAATCATCGGACGGGTAGGTTCCCCCGCCCCAAACACGTATCGAGTTCATGTTTGCGGCAGTGCAATCAAGGAGCAATGCTTTCGTCCGATCGCGGTTCACCCTGCCGAGCAGATTGTCCTCGGGGATATAGTCAGCACCCATCGCGAAGATATCGACCCCGTTGACCCTGAAGCAGAAACCCTCTCCCCACTCGTCTTTTTCACGCGCAACCATCAGGGTGCGAAGGCCTATCCGCCGTTCCCAGACGTCGGTTGGTTTGCCGTCTATCAGAAGTTCCACCCTAATGGTGTACAGTGGCTGTGCACCATATCCGCAGGGCCACCAAAGCTGCGGATTCTCGATTACAAGCAGCGCGGAGCCCTCCGCTACTGTTTCACCGTCCGGCGCTTTAATGGATGCGCGAAGCTCAAAACTTTCGGCACCATAAAACTCCAATTCTTCCTTTACATGCAGTGTCACGCGATTATCCGTGTGCTCCTGGGTAACATAAACGCTTTCAATCCTGCCACTGTTCACAGCAACCAGGCTAATGTCCCGCCAGATGCCACAATCGGGCAACCTCGGCCCCCAGTCCCAGCCGAACATGCAATGAGCCTTGCGGAGATGTGGAAAACCGCTCATCGCGTCGGAGCTGCCGTCAATAAAGCATTTTCCCTGGGCTTCCCTAATAAAACGTATAGGAGATAGAAACACGAGAGAAATCTCGTTTTTACCGAACTTTATGACATTTTTTACGTCGAACTCCCATGTGCGATGCATGTTATCGGTTTTCGCAATAAACGAGTTGTTCAAACTGATTTCGCACAATGTATCAAGGCCCTCGCACCGCAGGAGCAACCTATCCGCTTCCAGCATCGCAACGTCAACTTCAAATTCACGGGTAAAGATATAATCGTGCTCCATGAGCGAGAGGGCTGCCATTTCGTTGTCGCGCCAATACGGGTCTTCCATCCGCCCGGCAGCGAGCAGGGCACCGTACATCGAGCCGGGGACCTCGGCAGGAACGACCCAAACCGCCCCGACCTGCGAAAGATTCCAGTTGCCGTTTAATGTCATTTGTTTCATCTATAATCTCCCTTTTTCGCAAAATACTGTAATATTTTAACTATATCGTATTTTTTATTTGATGTAAATAGAAGGAGGCATTTAAACAATGACCGGAAGAGAAAGAATAATAGCGGCGCTTAACTTCAAGCAGCCCGACCAGGTACCGCTTGATTTTAACGCTCACCGTTCCAGCGGCATCAGCGTCACGGCTTACCGTGGACTGCGCAGATATCTTGATTTGCCACCCAGCCCCCTCTATGTCTACGACTTCATTCAGCAGCTCGCAATCGTCGAGCGCGACGTGCTGGATTTATTCGACATAGACGCATTCCAGCTTGGATGTGACTTTGACCAAAAACCTGAATATTGGAAAGACTGGGCGCTGGAGGACGGAACGCCCTGCAAGATACCGGCTGCCATAGATGCGCGCAGAACCTACGAGGGCGCATTTCTATACAATACGAAAGGCAAAATCATCGGCAAGCAGCCGCCGGGATGCCTTTATTTTGAACAAACCATCTTTCCTTTTGCCGATGATCATGACAAAGAAGATTTTTCAGATTATGATGAAACACAGCAAGATGTGATGTGGTCATATATACCGTGCCCACCAATGCCGGTTGACTATAAAACGCCGGGAGGAGCAAAAAAACTCCGTGAGTTTGCCGCAGTCACTCGGGCAAGTACTGATCGCGCCATCTACGGTATTTTTGGCGGAAATTTGGTCGAAACAGGTCAGTTTACGTTCCGGATGGATAACTTTCTCTGCGATTTGCTGATGAATCCCAAGCGCATCCATCGTTTTCTTGACATCCTTATGCTAAGGCATATGGCTAATTTAAAAGCCTATCTTGATGCCGCAGGCGATTATATCGACGTAATCGGTTTCAGCGACGATATGGGCACACAAAACGGGCCTCAGTTTTCACCTGAAATTTATATGGAGTTCTTTTATCCGCGTGAAAAACAAATGTGGAGTTATATCCATGAACGATTTCCAGAACTCAAAATATGTATGCACTGCTGTGGCGGTGTGCGACCTCTCTTACCTTTGATGGCGGACGCCGGGCTTGACGCGATAAATCCCGTCCAATTTGTTTGCGAGGACATGGATCTGACTGAACTTAAATCGGAGCTTTATGGCAAGTTGACTCTTTGGGGGGGAGGGTGCGACACACGGGATGTTTTGCCAAAAAGTGACGTAAAGACAGTCGCCTCCCATGTCCGTTCCAATATCGAAACGCTTAACAAGGGAGGCGGATTTGTATTCCAACAGGTACATAATATTCTCGCGGATGTCCCATCAGAGAACATTGTTGGGATGTTTAAGGCGGCGAGGGCTTAGCATTCTGCAAAGATTATTTCAGTGTCATATTGGAGTTAAAAAATTACGGATACTTTCGCGCCCAACATTATGTCAACAATCAATTAGAATGCATGGTTTTTTGCGTCCTGCTTTGCTACGATGCTATGGGCTTCCACCAACTTATAGAAGGTAGTCCGCTTCAGACCCAACCGCTTCATGGTTTCAACTGCCGACTGTTCGCCAGCATGCCATCTTCGGCACTCCGCCTCAAAGCCTTCAGGAACATCGGCGCATGGCCTGCCAAACCTAACGCCTTTGTTTTTGGCGACAGCTATCCCTTCTTCTTGCCGAGCTTTGATTTTGCGACGCTCTTTTTCAGCAGTATAGGCCAGAAGCTCAAAAACGATATTGGCGATGAGGGCCTTTTCCAGGTCGCTCTTTTCTTTAGTGTTGAGGATGGGCATGTCGAGGATCACAATGTCAATCCCCATCTGCTGCAACTCCCACCACTCGGTTTTCATCTGCTCGTAGCTCCGGCCCAGCCGGTCAAGCTCTTTGATAACCAAAGTGTCGCCTTTCCGTAGCATCTGATTCTTCAGCATGATGTAGCCCTGCCTGTCGAAATCTTTGCCTGATGCTTTGTCGGTGATAATATCTCGCTCATTGATACCGTACTCCGTCAGCGCCTGAATCTGCCGATCAAGATTCTGGTCGGTTGACGATACACGGGCATAACCGATTTCTCTTGCGTTCATATATTCCCCCCGTTCGTAAAAGTCTACTTTTTCGGACAGTATGATTTTCTGCAATATCGCGTCCGTAAAAGCCTGTTTTGATTTTTCGGACATATCCGCAATGTCGATGACTTTTACGGATATCGGCTCATTATTGTAATTTTCACATTCACATGATAGAATTAGGAAAAGTGCGAAAAGATGTGATGATATTGCTTGTATTCATCAAACTGTTTTTAAAGATACAATATGTTTTGTTGCTGGTTGGCGCCATAACCAGCTTTATTAAAGCTATACGCGCAGCTAATGAAGCCAGGCGTGAGAAAGAAGCGAAGAAATCTGAGGATATAATTGGCGAAATGGAGCTTGACAAAGACGGGGAAACGCCTGTATATAAAATGTCTAGGGGCTGAGGATTTGCGTCCTCAGCCGTTTTTATTATGCAACCCAAATCCCCCGGCTACGCCGCAATGTCATTAAGTTAAGAACAAGCAGAAAAAAGCAGAGAGCATTTTGGCAGAGGGCATTTTGATATGCTCCCTGCTCTTTTTTGTAAAAACCCGCAAATAATTTTGAAAAAAGGCTTGACAAAAGCAAAAATTTTTGCGGCGCAGCTAATTGAAAAAATACATTTTCAAGGAGGCTGCGAA